>Ga0116228_10003580_pt1 | contig 13673 bp, 12 predicted proteins | sample S1TSphfallax_2_FD_89694 | JGI IMG/M metagenome (GOLD analysis project Ga0116228, IMG submission 89694) | Host-associated microbial communities from peat moss isolated from Minnesota, USA - S1T2_Fc - Sphagnum fallax MG | ecosystem: Host-associated > Plants > Peat moss > Unclassified | place... | reverse complement strand
TATGCTTTTAATTCAAATTTGATATGTTATAATACCAAAAAAAAGACATTAAACTATGATAAATGTTTAGTAGGCCTAAGTGGCCTAGGTTATTGGCTTAGGTGACCTAAGTTAGTAAACTACCTACATAGTTAGTAAGTTTACCTAGTAAGCTAGACCACCTTGAATACATACCTAGACCATTTAAAATACCAACTTAAAATGCTTACATTAATGAACAAACCTTCTTTTATGAACATATATCAATTTGAACATTAACTCCTTGTAGTCAATTATCAACTTTGGAACACTATGGAAATTAATTGGTTTATTTTGTCAAATTTCTTGTATATTAAAAAAAATTCATTTGTTGATGATGTTGTTACATTTTTCAAAGAAGGTGTAATAAGAAAAAAAATATTATTTGTTGTTTGAATTTCAACCATCACATTACTAATTTATTGTTGTTGTTGCTATGACTATTCTAGAAACAAACTGAAGAAGAAATATGTAAGAAAATTGTCAATTGCCAAGATGTTGTCTCTAGGCATGTAATTGATGTTCCACATCTTTGAATGCACCATTTTGCAAGGTTGATATCATGTACATTTTTGTGGGTGGTGGATGATCCACGGCCCAAGTTAACAACATGTTGACATGACCCATCACCTTGAAGTAAAAAGAAATGGGTATCCATTTGTAGAGAATTTGAGAAGAAATTGCATGACAAATCAGATCAATGGGTGCATTTTGGAATTTTTAAAATTTCATTGAAAATAAAGTTCATTAAAAAAAATTGTGGTATACATAACCATGGATTTACATATTTTAAAAATCTTGATATATATATTTAATCATAATTTAAATAAATATGAAGATATTACATGTATTAAAATGAATCAACGATATAATTTCATAATATTATTAATTATATACAATGTGTTACTTGGGATGTTAGAATTAACAATATATTTAGACCAATAATTAAGCCAACATTATACATAAAAATAATTAAAGCTTACTTAAGGACTGGTGTTATATTTGTAAAATATAAAATATTACTGGCCTACTATATAATTATTTTAGCCTTGATACTATTCATTATATATCAAAAAAAAAAGTAAAATTTCAACCATACATAGGATTAATATATGGGAGAGATCATTTATTATTATAATGTAAAACATCCAAAAAAATGGAAAATCATGTGCTATAATTATTATTTTATAACATACATTAAAATTTTATTAAATTAAAAACTTTATGTTATTTTTAAAAAGATGAGTTTACAACTTTAAATTCATGAATTTTTATAATCTCATTGTCCTTTATGAGAATTATGATTTAAAAGGGAAGAACATAAATATGTACATCATTGAAAAAATGTTAAACATAATTTTATTTATTTTTTGATTTCAAGAAACTTTGAATTCTAACATTAAGTAGTAAATTTTACATTAAACCATAACCCTTTGTACCATCAATGTGACCAATTTTGCATTATGTTCATTTTTATATATGTTAAATCATATTATAAGGTGAACAAATAATTTTGAAAACATGAATTTCATGATGTGTTGGTACGGAATCAAATATTTAAAAAATATTTTTATGTTTCATAGTTAATGAAATATCGTAATATGATACAAATATTGCATTTAAACAAAAATGTGTTAGAAAATATTGAATTATAACAACTATGGAACATATGGAAATAAATGATATTCATAATTATGTTATAGATCTAACTAATTTATAAAATAAAAAACCAATTCAATGAGCAACATTTGAAATATAAACCTTAAGCCTTGAAATATATGAACCAAATTCCTAAACCTTAAAACATAGGCCTAACCCCAAAAATCCAAATGATATTTGCCATATGCCCTATTAAAACCCTAACTATACAAACCCTATAAAAAAAGTCCTAGTGATATATGTTCTAAACCCAAAAAATTATACAAACTATACAAATTATACAATGCAAAAATAAAATAAAATAAAATAATTAAAACTTTTAAATTACAAATATTTATTGATCGAAAAAAAAACCTTAATCTTAAAAAAAAATCAAATAAATTTCGTAAAAAACCAATAGAGAAGGTATGTTTCTTACCTTTATGTGATCTCTCCAAGCTAATTTTTTCTATTTTCTTTGAAGAAAATATGGAATCAAATTGTATTACTTCACATATGTTTTAAACCCACAAACATTTCCCTCAAGTTTAGCCTAATTTAGGTTAATTACTATACATTTGTGAAAAACTTGCTAATTAATTTGTGTCCTAACCTTAAACCTAAACCATGATTCAATAATACATATTTATAATAATTACATGAAAAAATGTATTATAATGTCCATTCCATAAATAAATTAAGTAAACAAAACTTAGTAGAATATGCATGAACTAAACTAAAATGGTTACAATTATGACATTGTTTCCACTATAAATTATTTGTAATACCTACATATGGGGACCTATGTTTATCATCCATGAATTTAGACAAACCTTAATAAATTGATAAGTAGGATTTCAGGGGGGAGGGGGGGGATTGGAAAAAAATAAGTAGGTAGTTAGTTAAGTATTTGGTTATGTAAAAAATAAAAGTAAATAGGTATGTAAAAAACAAAGGTAGGTAGGTATGCATAATGGTAGGTAGGAAGGCGAGTGCATAGGTAAGTTAGTAGGTATATAGGTAGGTAGTTGGGTCGGTTTGCAAGTTAATAAGTAGAATGAAAGTTCAAAGAATAAAGTAAATAGGTTATTAGGGTAGGTAGGCATGTAGGTAGGGAAGGTAGTAGGTAAGAAGAAAATTACACTAGCAAATTAGTTGGGTAGATAAACAAATTAATATGTAAAAAACAAGTTATCTTATCAAAATGATTAAGTTTGTATAATACTTATGTAAATAGGGTGGTTGTGTAAAAATGTTACTAATTAATAAGGTAGTTAATGTCGTAACCTTAGCCTTGGGCTCATGACCAAGGCAAGGGCTTGTGAAGGCGCGAGTCAAGTGTGAAGCCCAGGAGTCACATTTCATGCCCTTGGAAGTGTGGGAGAGTGTGAGGGAATGAACCCCACACTCCCAAATGAGCTCCCACTTTGGAAATTAGAGTCTCGATGGACTCTTGAATTTTCATAGAATGATTTCAGGGGTTAAAACCCATTGGATTGAAAAGTTACTTATATCATTAGAAATATCTTAAAATGTAGATGTCTAAAATGGGTTTTCATAACCCATTTGGACATTTAAAACACAAGTTATGGCGAAAAGAAGGGTCGAGAGTCAAATTGTCAATTTGACTCTCAAGCACTAAAAGTTCAGAATTGTCCCGATTTCCTTGTGCATAGGTGGCGTGCCACATATCGTTGGAAACCTCTTAACAAAGGCTACAATTTTGCTTTAGAACTCATCTCACTCGAAGGTTTGCACACAAAGTTATGGGCCCCCCAACCAACTATGGGAATTTTGAGACTCTCATTTGGGTGTTGGTTTTGTGGTTAAGCACAAAGTATACTATAGAGGGGAAGGTGGTGGCTTCCCCCAAGTTTGAGCCGTGCTAAGTCTTGTGAATTTGTGTTTGCCCGTGATTCGTCCGTGCACCAAAACACTCCAACTACGTACTAACCAATTTGTTGATTGGTTTGTGTAGATTTGTGCGAATAATTGATTTGCTTGTTAATCTTCCTAGTCCCTATCCCATAGCTCCAACATGCCCCTTTACCCTTGAAGTGTTACAAGCCAAGGAACGCGCCCCAACTCCTTTTCCTTCTACCTTCTTCACCTTTGGACTTGCAATTAAATTCATTAAAGAGCTTAGGGGTGCATCAACTAGGTTAGTAGGGTAGGTAGTTAGTACAATGGTTAGGTTTAGTAGGGAAGTTAAATCAGTAAGGTATGTAGTTAATAAGGTAAATAGTTAGTATAGTAGCTAGGTTTATAAGATAACTAGTTATTAAACTAACTATGTAAATAGGGGATAATTAGTAAAGTACCAAGGTTGGTACAATATTTATGAGGGTAGGAAAGTGAATAGGGTAACTATGTGTGAGGTCAGGTCTAAGGAAAAAATGGCCAAGAACAAAAAAAAATGGATTGCGATGAACCCCATTTGGCACCGAATGAAGAAATGCAACCCATCTAGTGGACATAACGACAAATTGGTGCACTGGTGGTTGTTGGTTTACTCTAGCCCTCACCTTGGATTAGCTCAAGGGGAGGATTAGGCCATGGTGGGATCTTGGGGCTATAACGGTTATTACGCTTGAAAAATTGTAGAATTTGGAAAATGTCTCACTTATATTCATTTTTTTAGCAAAAAAAAATCTGATATGTATTTCTTTTCTTAGTAGAAAAGGCCTAGAAGTTATGTGATTTTTCATGAAATTTTAAGATACTTCTAGATAGTGTTTCTTTATTCAAATTTGTGAAGGCAGTGGGTTGACAAGCTTCTCATTGCAAAGCGAATCCCTGGTTAGCCCCTTAGCTTCCCTACCCATTTCACAAATTTTTTTCATAACCTTGCCTAGATTCATGGCTCCCCATAGTAGAAAGGTATTTGTACCCTTCACAAACGCTGCATCATCAACACAAATTCTGGTGTTCCAGTGTGCTGAAACCACCCAATTCACCCAATCCAGCTATCAAACAAAGAAAACATTTCTTTCCTCCACACTTGGTGTCTTGCCACAGAAGTGGGTTCCAATGGAAACCTTAATTCTCCACCTGCATCTCCTTTGCTATAAGAAGCATGAAGTGCAAGTTTTTCCTTTACCGCAGCCTCCTTTGCATCGAGTTTGTCAGCATGACATCATTGAGCAGCTTCAGAAGTTTATCAAGACCTTTTGTTTGTTTCAAGAGTGGTTTGCACTGCATTTCAAAATTAGCAGCAGCACTGTCGAGTGCAAATTGTGCTGTTCCTCCAGGCACATTCTTGACAACACTGTATTTTAGGTTCTGAGCATCAAATTTGCCTCTACCTTTCTACTCATGCCTGAAGATCCAGCTCCCCTCTGTGTTGTCATTGTTGTGCACATCTTGCTTAGAGGAAATGATTAGAGGCACATATTCCAGTGCCCACATCGTCTCCCACAAGTACAGAGCTTCTTGAAAAGAAAACTTCCAATGAAAGTGTATCATCACCATTTGAAGAATACTGTAAGATTGTTCACTTGAAAGCTGATTCTTAGACCATTTGAACTCTTTAAGAATCAAAATGGTTGTGCTCAAGATTGTTCATGCTCAAGATGGTTGTGTTTAAGAATGTTTTGTGCTTGAGATGTTAATGCAAATGAAGAAAATGCTCACAAACAATTGCATGCATGTCTGTGCATGAGATTTGTTTCATTTCTTTGTCTTCAACTCCCCTGCTCCTGTTCATCATGCTGAATTCTACTCAAGAATGTGTGTGTGTGTGTGTGTGTGAGAGAGAGAGAGAGAGAGAGACAGAGACAGAGAGAGGCAAGAAATGCAAACAGAAAATCATGTGGTTAACGATCTCCTCCTTTGCAATACTTTCTATTCACGTTCCATACACATGTAAAAGATGGATCCTTGATGCTTTGATATAGGTATTGGGATCATATATACCATGCAAGGTTTGCTCTGCTTTCAGACTTCAAGGCTTCAATCTGCAGCACTCATAATATTGGTGACATACTTGGCATCTCTCTGAATAGACAGCAAAGGAGCCCCCGCAATACCATGTTATGTGAGTGCACACTTTGCCAGAGGTCTGCATATCAATGGAACAACCTGCTAGTACTACTACATCGTTGCAAAGGAATCTGTACAAGGAGTTGTCTGTATCATGAAGGTTGGCTGGGGAATCAGATAGGCCTCAAGAGTCTGTCTAGGGCCTGAATCAAGGTGCAGCAAGGAGGTCATGCTCAAGAACCATGAGAAAGATCTTCTACCACTGCCGAATTACTCAGGGACTGCAAACACAGCAGGACATTAACCATGTCAACAAAGTTGTTGTGTGGAGCTCTCTGGGTGCGGAAATTACAACCAGTCAAAAGTGGAAATATATGTGCAGGAAAGGGAGGTACCTATAAGTGCTGCTGTACAGTCTATTGCTTGCCATAGCTAGGAATCTCGATGGAAATTCTCCAAGTGGACATACAGAATCCATCCACAAGGCAACTCACACATCTTACATGTGAAATTTCAGAGTCAAAGATGGTGAAATGCAGCAACTCCCAGTGATTCCAAGAATTATGATCATCCTTCTGACATCCTTGCAAGCTGCAATGCTTCCTCCATTTTGTTCTCTGTTTGAGACCAAGGTCCAAATCCAAATGCACATTATCTCCTCATTTCCTGACTGCATATCCAAGATTGAAGCATACAACCTATCATTGTGTTGGACTTCACCGTGTTTTGTTTTTATGAAGGAACATCAGTCATGGATTTACCTGAACACATCTGCAAGTCCCTGAAATGGTGTACATCTGTACACCTCTGAGCCAAGGACAATGATCCAGACCTACTCATGCAACAAATCCAAATATCTGATTTGACTATACTGGCTTTCTCAGATCAGATGGCAGGCCAGAACAGTGTGCAAGGAAGAGCCAAAACTCACATCTTTGTCACTTCAGGATCACTGTAGAACACAATTATCAGCCCCACCTCCACACTAGACCAATAAAACGTGCAGTTCATGAACAGGTTTCCCATGTACGACAATTGTATAATGTCCCCAAAACCCACCATCTTTTTACTCTGAAAATCATGAAGGAACTAATCAAGCATTGTTGCCTGGCAATCACTAGATGTGTTCCATCTTCATACATGAATGATTAACCAGTGGTTGCCATGTATGATTTGCTGCAAAAAACACCAATTGATCAGGACTTCAAACATCATCAGGCCCTTGTGATGAATTATTGACCAAGTGAGAGGAACCGGCTATTTATCCAAGAAACAGAAGTCTTGCTTGAATGACACCAAGAGGCTCCTATCGTAAATACTCTTCCAAATCATGCAAAGAGTGTACATATATATAGATGCAAGGAATTTGGATAAGTGCATTTCCTAAACACAAATCAGTTGGAAATGCAAATGCAAACTTCTTGCTGTCTAGCTTCGCATTGATTGAACAAAGTCCTCATCATAGTTGAACCAAGTTTGGCGATCGTTTTAATAGGCTGCCAAAACAGAGATGGTACAAAGTAAGAGAAGAACCAAAATTTTACTACAAAAGAACAACAAAGAGGTATAGATGAAACTCCAATACAACTGCAACATGTCATGTGCAATCTCCAACATTGCTCATTTGCTAGCCCATTGCGCAACAATCCTTCCCCAAGCAAGATAAGAAGCACCAAGAAGACGAATAAAAGCTCGTATCACAACAACATGAATGTATTAGTTTATTGAGACCAAAAAGCACCCGCCACCAAAGAATCTTTGATCGTATCTCATTAACTGAGTCAAGAAAATCCCTAGTTTTGAGTTTTCAAATCCATGATTTTCAAACACGAAATGCTCATAAAAATCATTTGTCATTCTAACAAACAATTTCCTAAGCTTAAATAAAACATGGACATCAATTAAAACAAAATTTGTTGAAATACGAATAGGTAGTAATCCTTTGCATACCATAACAAAGATTTAATTCCCTATTACATTTAGCTATTTCATGAATCATGCACAAAGTTTAACACTTGATCATATAGTGTTTGACCCTACAAATGTAATAAAGTGTGATTCAATGCATACCATGTTTATATATGACTAATAATTGACAAGTCTTGCTGAAATTATTAAATTTTTCCAATTTTTTTTTTTTGCCTGTCTCAATCTAAATATTCCAAGATTTTGATAGTAATCAATAAATATGATATATTAAAAAAATTCAAGTAAATAATGTTTAAAATGATAAAATGAATTGACCAATGATTTTTTTTTCTTTTTTTTTTGTGGTGAAAATTCATCATTTCACTATAAGAAAAAGTCTCAAGCAACATGGTCAAGGAAACTTGTTGAAAATTTTCAAAAAAAATCACCACCTTTTGAAGAAGTTATGAAAATACCACAATTTTTGGAGGATTTGGGCATAATTATAACTTTCTTCTTTTTGAAATCATCACATTTAACTACTAAGTTCTATTGGTTCACCAACATGTGATTATAAGATTCTTAGATTTTTTATTTCTCTAATTGACTTGTAGCCAAATTTGACGAAAGACCAAGTATGAATGTATTCTTGGGATAATCCATATTGTCAAAAAATATTTTAAAAATATTTGGGATAATTTGGTCTTTGGTTTTTCTGTTTTTGGTCTACCTTATCGAACATTCACAATGCAAAGTGCTTGTGCAATTATGCCATCATAAAGGTAATTTCAATTTTTAAAAGTTTTTTATTACATTTTTAACAATGCCCCCTTACCAACATTCATCGCCTCCAACATATAAGTTTTGATTATTCCCTCTCTCCGCCCATTCTAATAAAAAAGTGGACAACGTACAATAAGAAAATATTTTAATCATGCCACTTGGAACAATGATTATGATTGCCCAATCAAAAACATCCATTTCCTTTTTAATGTAGTTCTTTTAATTCACATAACCCAAGGTCTAAATAATGTCATAAGTCAACATGAAGATTCTACTAATCAATATTCCTAAGTGGCAAAGGTTCTAATGTTTATACTAGCACATGTGGATAAAGAAGCTTGGATGCCTCTAAATCTAAAAATGTTAGTTCTTCATTAAATAAATTAAGTTTGTATTTTTCATTTCAGATGGGCCTAAAGCTTTTGAGTCTAAATACTCCTGCCAACTTGCTAAAGCCCTACATATAAAATCAAAACAAAAAAATTTAAGTTTTTCTTTCACATCCATCATAATAATACATATAATGGATAAACCAAAATGAAACTTTTGTGCATTCAATAAAGAGAAAGCACAAATTGATAAATGTATGCACATGTAAAAAATATTGTGTTCATTGTCTCACAAAAAAAAATAAATTACTAAAATAGTATTGCACCTCCCATTGTCATTGAACATTATGATTTGCAAAAAAATGAAAATGTCGTATCTCCCATTGTCATTGAACATTATGTATCTTCTTGTTGACTTAAAACTTCATCTATTATGCAAAAAATTGTAGTAACATAAAGATTAGAGAGAAATGGAAAATGATCAGAACTTGTTGATCAAGTTTGTTACCAAGTATGCAATCCACTATTAAACATACATAACTTGTGTTTTTTGTTTGGCACTATACATTAATGTCAAAGAAAAGAATAATTTTATTGATCTTTAGCACGCATTAAACTCACCGCCATTGTCACTCCAAATGGACTTGATTTTTTTCCATGAGCTAGTCTCCATTGTAGCTTGGAATTCCTTGAATGAGGCCAAAGCTTCTAATCTTTGTTTTAGAAAGTGGGTCCACACCATCTTAGTGTTGTTATTTGTGAAAGTCATGAAGAGCCAAGTTCATCCCATTGAGGTCATTTTCATTGGGCCACACAAGTATGTGTGCAGTAATTCCAAAAGAGTTTTGAGCATTTTCTTTGGGTCTCCCTTTTGGAAGGAATCCTTGCATTGCTTGTCATTAACAAAACCTATGCAAAAATCAAGTTGTTGATCAATCCTAATATCCATGCAAATGAATAGATTCTTTTGTACAAGGAGTTTAAAATTGTGTTCTCTTAGATGGCCGAATCTTTCATGCCAAACTTTCAAGTTTTATTTTTTTTAAACTACTTGAACATTATCATGAATCGATACATGCAAACATAACAATCTATAAAGCTTATTTTCCTTTACTACTTCTACAAAAATTTCTCCAACATTATTTTTGATGTTGCATTTTTCTTACTAACTGAAAAGAGGTTCTTAAGAAGACCAAGAACATGGAAAACTTCATGCAAAACACCTTTAACTTCACATTCTCCCACTCTTATGGTTAAACAAACACATCCCTTTCCCATGGCCTCTTAAACAAAATTGTCAACCTCGTAGATAGATCTTCTAGGAATGTGCTTGTAATCAAAGAAAATGTTTTTTTGAAACATGAGGTGTTGTGATCGAGTCAATGTACCATGTTTCATTCACCAAAACATTTGTTGTGGCCAAACATGCTTGCTTCGCAATAGAAATTGTTTCTTTACCTTGCTCTTTCAGTTGTAAGTCTAATGTTTTTTTCTTGCAATCTCATGCCCGATGTCTGGGTTTTTTGCAATAATTTCACATATCTTTCTTCTTATCTTGCTCTTGATGGCCAACTAATGATCGACTATTGAGTTGTTAGACATAGCTTTGGATGTGCATACAACCAAAGCTTACCTTCGTTCATTTGATCCTTCGGCATCCTTCCTTTCCAACTCTCATGGAAATTTTTTGTTGTTACAAACTCAATCATAAGATTAGCATATGTCCATGATTTTAATGCTACTATCCGATTGGTTTAAAACTTTGGTAAGTTACATAATAAGACCATTACAACATCACTATTTTCAAGCTTCTCCCCAATAACTTCAAGTTGATGAGACATAATTTTTTTTTTGTTAATATGGTACAACATGTTGTCCATAGGATTCACTTTATATGCAAAGAATTAACGTTTAAAGAAAAGTTTGTTTGCTAAACCTTTAGTTTCATAGACCTTTAATAAACAATCCCATGTCTCTTTTGATGTTTTTGCTCCTATGACATTCTAGAACAATGAATCATGCAACCCCATGACCATGAAGGTCCTAGCCTTTTTATCTATCTTCTCCCACTTTGTAAAGTTATTTGTTGGTTTGACTTCCATTTTTGACACGAGCTCTAGAGCTCTTTGTCTTTTAATACCATTTGCATTTTGAATTTCTAAAGATGGAAGTTCTCCTACAAACTTGTTAATCATAGATGCGAATCCCTATGGGCCCATAATTTGTTGACTTACAAAAGACTCCATCTAGCATGCAAAAAATTATAGTACAACAAAAATTAGAATGAAATGGAAATGGATTATGGATTGTTGATCAAGTTTGCTACCGAATATGCAATTCACTACTAAACTCACACTTGTGTTTTGTTTTGCATTGTACACTAATGTCAAAGAAAAGGATAATTTTATTGATTTTTAACACGTTATATACATGTCAATCAATTAATACACCCAAAAAAATAAGGACAAGTCATGTAATGAAATGTCAAGGACATTTGTGAATATCACAAGGCCTTAAAAAAAAAAATCTAACACCACATAAATCAACTAGTTGTAAATAAACTTAATAGCTCATTACAATCTTAACACTCCTATTGTTATTGACAATGGTAATTTGTAGAAAAAAATGAAAATATTGAATCTTTCATTATCATTGACAATTCTGATTTTCAAAACAACAAATTTATTGTTATGTAAGATCACAACAAAAGCATGTGCAAGATGACATTGGGATGGAACTCACCTAAACATCAAGAATTGCAAAATGACCATAATCCCACCATCATTGTCACTTGCAAAAAATGTGGATGAAAGGTAGCAACATGGAAGGAACTCACTGTAGACCATGTTATGTAAGATCACAACGAAAGAAAGCTACCAAACAACCAAAAGAAAGGGAAGTGCAAAATGACAAGGGGGATGAAAATATCATTTGAAATGGGTCATTGTTGAAGCTCGTAACAACACCAAGAGTTCCAAGATGACCATCATGTTACCACTTACTCTTGTTACAAACCTAAGAGAGGGGGAACAACTTCATGGCAATAACTTGTAACAACCTATTTGCAAGACTATAATGAAAGGGATTTACAAGGCATCATTCCTACCTACCTAACTTCTTCTTGTGTGCCTACCTATTTACCTCCCTTTTCTTTGGAACTTGTCAAGAGTTATATTATGTTTTAAGCAATTATGTCCTAATTACAATAAACTAGGGTAAGTTAACTTTGAATTGTTCCTAGTGTGAATGCAATTTTATTATTTAGACTTTTGGATGAGACAAAAAATCTTGAGCAAGGTGAGTTCGCTTGTTTCTAGCCTGTAAACTGAGAAACTCTTTTGATAAAGATGCTCTTCGATCATATCATCTAACTCAATTCAATTTTTTGAATTCAAAATACTATTCACTTGCAATAGACATAAATCCAAGTACAAACACTCTTGCAAAAACAAACATAAACTTGGATAATACTTCAAAAACATAGAAAACAAACACAAGAAAAGTTTTACAAACAAACAACTCTAAATAGGAAGGTGGTTTCAATTCAAAGTGTCATTTAGAATGCTTTTTATCATTTATTTTATACGTGTATGGACAATGATAGTTGTAAGTGCCAACACAATAGTGCACAACAAACCATCTCCATAGCCATCATCTTGAATTCTGTGAAGAGAAAACAAAGAAAAAAATACAATATGCATATGCAAAAGGTATATTTTCTCCATTCATTTGCCCACAAAAAATTTATGTTTCTAATAAAATAAGGGTATTACGCCTCCATTATCATTGAAGATTATGATTCTTAAAATTGAAGGTCTTGCACTATAATTTACACTTACATGGCCTTACATGATGCCCAAAGAAAATCTACACATGATCATGCAAGTGTATTTCAGAATATAAACACTACAATTGTGTAAGTTTCAATGTAGTTGACCACAATGCAGAGTATATTAAGTGTAAAAATGTAATTGATATACATGTACATGGTTACACACAATAGATTACATGACCATTTACTTAAACAAACACAACACTGGTTAGAACTCATTTTGATTGTGTTGAAGGGAATAGTTGGCACATGCTAGATGGAAAATATTTGCGAGCATTTACAATGCCATTTTTTGGTTTTCAATCATTTAAAAAGCAATTGAGCTCGTTTCTGGAATCACATGTTGGAGCATTTGTGCAATCTCCCTTGCCAATTTCAAAGGTAGTGAAAATCCCATTCAGGCAATCAGCATCCCAACTATCACATCACAAGCATCGAGCTTAGGAACTTCATGATATTTCACAAGAATGCAAAGCTGTGACCCATGTGCTGTGAGAGGCTGGCATAAGATACACTGTAGATCTGCAAGGAATTACAACCCCAGCCAGAAGTAGACACTGGAATCAGTGTGTATGGAATATAGTATTCAATTTCACTCTGATCAATATATTTAAAGAACTTTACCTTGTAGCAAACCACAAAGGTCTTGGATTGTGCAAAGTGAAGAAAGATGCAGTTGGTCACTCACTGTGTCAACAAACTAAGACTTACTGTGCCATCATGACACTTAAACACATTTGCGGGTTCTGGACATACAAATGTTACTCCATTCAGTAGTCAGACAATGGCACCAATTTCAGTTGTTCTCACCTAATTTGCCCCTGCTGAAATGTCAGAGGTTAAAGTCAATGCCAGAGAGAAAAACCCAAATGCAGCATCAAACATATTCCAGCAATCCTCATATCCACCAGGTTCCACTTAACCATGTACAATCAAACCAAGAATTAAACTTACATAATGCAATTAGTATGTCTCAAACATGATTCACCTCTGGATAATTCAAAGAGGAGCAAAAAGACCCACAAAAATAGATTACAGATGCACAGACAATCATGGAATGACATGGACTTTAGAGTCAGTCAGTCCCTCTATGAAGTCCATCAATGCAATCACTTGCATAAAACCATCTTCATATGTGCACTATACACTCAAAAAACAAAAAGTGCAGTCAGAACCACAAAGCT
>Ga0116228_10003579_pt1 | contig 13673 bp, 12 predicted proteins | sample S1TSphfallax_2_FD_89694 | JGI IMG/M metagenome (GOLD analysis project Ga0116228, IMG submission 89694) | Host-associated microbial communities from peat moss isolated from Minnesota, USA - S1T2_Fc - Sphagnum fallax MG | ecosystem: Host-associated > Plants > Peat moss > Unclassified | place... | reverse complement strand
GACCGCCGCGAAGTAACGCGCGGGATCGATGTTGAGCGTGCGCGTCTGCACCATCGTCACCGGCACGTCGCGTAAGAACGCATCCGACGCCGCAACTTCTTCTACCGCGTCGGTGACGCCGGGATGCGTGAGGAGGTTCAGCGAGACGCGCAGCTTCGCGGCGACCGCATCGCGGACGCTACCGAGCACGTCGTCGAGGTCGTAGCCGATCGGACGATAGTAGGCGCCGTAGATCGCGGGCCGGAACGAGTTGAGGCTCACGCGCACGGCATCGAGGCCGGCATCGATCAGCATCGCGAGCGATTTCGGAAGGCTGCCGTTCGTATTGATGTTGATCGTGCCGGCCGACGTCGCCGCACGAATGCGTTCGATCGCCCGCGCGATCGTCGTGGCGCGCAACAGAGGTTCGCCCTCGCAGCCTTGCCCGAACGAAACGATGCCGTCCGGCACGCGCTCGAGGTGCGCGAGCGCGATCCGCACGAGCGCGTCCGCGGTCGCTTCGTCGCGCACGCGCGCCTGCGGCGAGGGGATCCCCGCATCCGGTTCTTGTTCGGAGATGCAACCGATGCAGCGCGCGTTGCACGTGGGCGAGACCGGAAGCGCGGCTTCACCACGCTCGAGAAAAACGTTCTGCGCCGTGAAGCACGCGTAGCGTTGCGCGCAGATCGCGAGTTGTGCGAGGACGCCGTTTTCCGGATCGCGTTCGCGCCGCGCGGCCACGATCGCTTCGAGTTCGCCCGCATCGAACGTACGCGGCGTCCAATCCTCGCTCGCATCCGTTCGCATCGCCGCGACGTGCAGTTCGTCGTCGACCACGCACGCATACGTGTATCCGAAGAGCGGTAACGTCGGTGCGTCGGGCAGTTCGCGATACGCCGGCAGCAGCAAGCGCGTATAGCCGGCCGGCAAGAGCACGCCGAGCGCGATGCGTTTGACGACGTTGCTGCCGCGCGAGAGCCGCGGCGCACGTCCCGGCAACATCGAGGGCAACGCTCCCGGAGGCGCCGGGATCAATTCGTCGGCGCGGGGTTCGCGAACGTCACCGCCGTCGGCAAACGGCGTCCGCTCTTCGTCGAAAAAGATTCGACCGCGCGCGTCCGCGTAGGCGAGCCCGGGGCGGCCGCGCACTAGCGTTCGATCGTGCGCGCGAACATCGTCTCGGCGGGACCCGTCAGCCGCGCGTTCTCTCCGGGCTTCCACGCGACGAACAGCGTCCCGCCCGGCACGAGAACCTTCGTCGGCGACCTCACGCCACGCGTTTCGATCGCGGCGGCGGCACACGCGACCGCTCCCGTCCCGCACGCTTGCGTCAGCCCGACGCCGCGTTCGAAATGACGCACGCGCAACGTATCCGCGTCGAGCACGCTTGCGAGGTGCACGTTCGTGCCCTGCGGGAAACGCGGATGCCGTTGAAACGCGCTTCCGAGCGCCACGAGATCGATCGCCTCGACGTCGTCGCAAAAGATCACGGCGTGCGGATTGCCGAGCGATACGTCGTAAAACGGCCACGTACGGCCGGCGACCTCGATCGACTCGAGCGCGGCGTCGCGGGGAAAGCGAACCGGCCCGATATCGACGCGCACGGCGAATGCGGGCGGAGGCGAGACGATTTCCGCGAGAATCGGGCCCGCCAGCGTCTCGATCGCAAAAGACTCACCGGCACCGCGTTCGCTCAGATAGCGCGCGACGCAGCGCACGCCGTTGCCGCACATCTCCGCCTCGCTGCCGTCCGCGTTGAAGATCCACATCGCTGCGGCGAATCCGGGCGCGTCGCGGACGACGAGAATTCCATCGGCTCCGCCGAGTTCTCCGCCCGGCGCGCAGAGCTCCCGCGCGATCTCGTCGTAGCGCTCGAAGCGCGGCGGGCGCTCGTCGAGGAGCACGAACACGTTTTCCGTGCCGTGCATTTTCACGACTTCGAGCGACGTCACCGCGCGCACGGGTACGTCACCTACATGTCCGCGAGCACGAGCGGCGTCTGCGGCGAGATCGTCGAGACGGCATGCTTGTAGACGAGATGGAGACGGTGTTCGTATTCGAGAACGATCGTGAAAGCATCGTAGCCCTTCACGGTGCCGCGCAGCTGAAATCCGTTCATCAAGTACAACGTCACGGCGATTTCCTGACGCTTGGCCTCAGCGAGATAAGTGTCTTGAAGTTGCGCTCGGTTTCCAGCGGGCGAGCTTCCGTTGATCGGCATGAGAAGCGGCCTTCAGGTCGACTCCGAGCGCATCCTCCACCCGAGCGTTCGGCACACCACTGCCGACACGTCGTGCGGAGCACTCCATACGATATCCGGCTCGTGCCGGAACCACGTGAACTGTCGCCGCGCGTAGCGGCGCGTCGCGCGAGCGAGCGATGCTGCGAGTTCCGCGTGCGTCGACCAACCGGCGAGATACGCGAATGCCTGCGGATAGCCCACGGCATCGGCCGCAACCGCGTCGATGCCGATACGTTCCGCCTCCGCGACGAGCCCTGCATCGAGCATCGTCTCGCCGCGCGCGGAAATGCGCGCGTCGATCTCCCCTTGCGCGACGTCGAGCGCGATCTTGAGATACGGCACGCCATCGTCGCGTAGCGATGCGCGTTCCGGTTCGCGCGCGGACGCGGGTGCGCGCGGAGCGAGTGCGATTTCGAGCGCGCGCGCGACACGATAGCGGTCGCCCGGCTTCACCGCCGCCGCACGCTCCGGGTCGCGCGCCGCGAGCCACGCATGCAGCACCTCGGGCGGATGCACGGTCGCTTCGCGTGCGAGGCGCGCGCGCAGTGCCCCGTCGTACGCGCCGGAGAGGCGCACGTCTCCCGCGAGCGCGCGAACGTAGAAGCCCGTTCCGCCGACCACGATCGCGCGTTTCCCACGCGACTGAATCGCGCGGATCGCGGCGAGCGCATCCGTCGCATAGCGCGCCGCGCTGTAGCGCTCGTGCGGATCGAGGAACCCGATGAGATGGTGCGGCACGCGTGCGAGCTCCACGCTCGAAGGTGCGGCGGTTCCGATCGTCATGCCGGCGTAGATCTGACGCGAATCGGCGCCCACGATCTCCGCATCGAAGCGCTCGGCCAAATCGAGCGCGAGTGCGGTCTTCCCCGAACACGTCGCACCGGCGAGGATCAGCACGCCTCGCAGCGCGTCCGCCGTCACGGCGTTCGCTTGAACATGCGGGCGATCGCGTCCGCCTCGATGCGCACGATCGTCGGGCGGCCGTGCGGGCAATGCATCGGATTCTCGCAGCGGATCAAGCGCGCGAGCAGCGCGTCCATCTCCGCGCGCTCGAGCCGCTCGCCCGCACGCGTGACGGAGTGGCACGCGAGCGACGCCCACACGCGTTCGGTCGCGCTGAGCCCGGGCACGTCGTCGCCGAGATCGTCGATATACGCGCGAACGTCGAACGCGCGCGCACCGTATCCGGCCGGCGTCGCCGCAATGCGATACGCGCGTTCGCCGAACGGCTCCGCGTCGAGACCCGCCTCGGCAAGCGCCGCGCGCGAGCGCTCGAAGCGGTCCGCATCTTCGGCATCGAGTTCGATCGTATACGGCAGTAAGAGTGGTTCGCTCGCCGGCGCGCCGCGAGCGGCGCGCTCCGCGATCGCCTCGAACGCGACGCGCTCGTGCGCCGCGTGCTGATCGACGAGCACGAGCGCACGTCCATCGGTCGCGAGGATGAACGTCTCGTCGAGCTGCGCGAGGATCGAGAGTGCGGCCGGCGCCGCCGGCGTCATCGCGTACCCGTCGGGCGTCGTTTCCCAAGCGAACGTCTGCGGCTCGTGCGCGCGTCCGTTCGAGGGCGCCGATTCCGCATCGCTCGCCATCTCCGGCGGCGCGAACGAGACGGCATCGCGCATGCGCGTCGTCGCATGACGCGCGAGCGTCGATGCGATGGCACGGCGTACCACGTCGTGCACGGCTTCGGGATGGCGCAGGCGCACGTCGCTCTTCGTGGGATGCACGTTCGGGTCGACGTGCTCGGGCGGCACCGTCAGAAAGAGGACGCCGAACGGGTGCCGGTTCGCGAGTGCGAACGTCGAGTACCCGGAACTCCACGCGCCCGCGAGCAACGTCGAGCGCAAGAGCCGTCCGTTGACGAAGAGGAGTTGCATGCGCCGGTCGCCGCGGTCGTTGCCGGGCGAGCTCACGAAGCCGCGCACGCGCAGCGGCGCATCGCGCGACCCTTCGGGCTCGAGCGCGACGAGCGCACGCGCGGGCGCCGGCCCGAATACGTGCGCGAGGCGCTGGTCGAGCGACGGCGTTCCGGGAAACGCGAACGTCGCGCGCCCGTCGTGCGAGAGCGAAAACGCGACGTCGGGATATCCGAGTGCGAGCGTCGCGAGGAAACTCGAAATCCGCGCGAACTCCGCCGACGGCGTGCGCACGTATTCGCGACGAACGGGCACGTTGCCGAAGAGCTCGGTCACCACGACGCGCGTCCCGGGAGGGGCCGCGACGGGCTCCGGCGCGCCGACGTCGCCGCCGTGCGCGTCGACGGCGAATCCCACGTCGCTCTCGGCCGTCCGCGAGATCAGCCGCACGCGCGCGACGGCGGCGATGCTCGCGAGCCCTTCGCCACGAAAGCCGAGCGACGAGATCCGCTCGAGATCCTCGGCGCGAGCGAGCTTGCTCGTCGCGTGGCGCGCGAAAGCGAGGTGCATCTGATCCGGTGCGATTCCCGCGCCGTCGTCGGCGACGTCGATCGCATCGAGTCCGCCACGCGAGATCGCGACGACGATTCGCCGCGCCCCGGCATCGAGCGCGTTCTCAACGAGTTCCTTCACCACCGAGAGCGGGCGCTCGATCACCTCGCCCGCCGCGATCTGCCCGACGGTCGTCTCGTCGAGAAGACGTATCATCCTCGCCCTATACGGCGAGTGCGGCTGCCTCTCCGCGCGACGCCAGAGGGATGCGAATCGTGAACGTGCTTCCCTCTCCCGGCGCGCTCACGAGGGAGATCGAACCGCCCGAACGTTCGACGGCGCGCCGCGCGATCGCGAGTCCGAGCCCGAACCCCTCCGCGTCCGCGCGATCGCGACCGCGAAAGAATCGCGTGAACACGAGCTCGTGCTCGTCGCGCGGAATACCCGGGCCGCGATCGGTCACGTCGAGCACGGCCGACTCGCGCTCGATACGAACCTGAAGTTCGACCGGCGAATCGGGTGCGTACTTCAGCGCGTTCTCCACGAGATTCGAAATCGCGTCGTGGAGTTCGCTCTCGTATCCACGCACGATCGCGCCGGCCTCGGTCTGCATGCCGATCCGCGGACGCGAATCGAGCGCCTGCAGCGCCGAAACGACGCCGCCGACGACCTGGCCGAGATCGACCGTCTCGAGCTCGCGTTCGTGCACGTTCTCCAGCCGTGCGAGAACGATCAGCTTATCGATCAACGCCTTCATGCGGCGGCTCTCGTCGAGCATCGTATCGTAGATTTTCGTCGAGATCGAGCCGTCTTTGCCCGACGTCTCGTTCGAAGCGCGGCGCCGCAACACGTCGATGAAGCCCATGATCACGGTGAGCGGCGTGCGCAACTCGTGGCCCGCGTCCGCGATGAATTGGCGCATGTGTTGTTCGGCGACGCGACGCTCTTCGAACGCGGCCGTCACCTGCGCGGCCGCCGCGTTGTAGGCCGTCGCGAGCTCGCCGATCTCGTTCCGGTCGCGCGTGACGACGGGATGCGGCGTGAAATCGCCCCTACCGAAACGATTGAGCGACGCCGTCGTTTCGACGAGCGGCCGTAGCGCCTGACCCGTGATGTAACGCCCGAGCAACCACGCCGCGACGATCGCGAAGATCCCGATCGGAATCATCGCGAGCCAGAACGCGTGAATCGTGTCGTAAAACGGTGCCGGATCCGGGACGATGAGCACGGCGCCGCCGGGTACGGCGACCCTGAGCGGTTCGATGTGCAAAACGGGACCGAGGCCGAGCGGATACGATCCGGCGCCGTACGGACCCCGGAAGAACGGATCGCCGGGTGGCGGGAACGGTCCCCCACCGAGATGAGCGCCACCCGGCGCATCGCCTTGCGGGGGCGGGCGGCTGAAAAATCCCTTCGGAAAGATCCGAACGCGCGCACGCCCATCAGAACTGCCGTCGAATTCCGCAACGGCCAACGGATGCGGGCGCAGACCGCTCGTGGTTACGAGCGTCACGCGCAATCCCGGACGCGCCAAACTCTCGACGATATCGGGGGCCGCGCTTCGAAGCGAGCCCGAACGCGCGATGTGCATGCGCACTTCGAACGGCGCTTCGCGCGCGACGGCCTCCATACCGGCGCGAGATGCGACGCCGAACATCGAGAGCGAAAACGCCGTTACGGCCGCGATCACGATCACCACGAGCACGATTGCGGCGAAGACGTAGGTCGCCGTCAGCCGTGTCGCGAGCGATCGAAACATGACCTATTCTTCGCGGAGAGAGTAACCGACCCCGCGATGCGTGTGGATGAGACGCTTCGGGAAGCCGTGGTCGATCTTCGCGCGCAGATACGAGATGTAGGTTTCAACCGCGCCCGGACCCACGAAGCGCTCGGTGCCCCACACCTGGTCGAGCAGCTGATCGCGGCTGAACACGCGATTCGGATTGCGCAGAAGCGCGACGAGAAGATCGTACTCGCGTGCGGAGAGCGCGATGCGCTTGTTGGCGCGCGTCGCGACGCGCGTTTCGAGATTGATCTCGAGATCCGCGAAACGCAGGACCTGCGGCTGCGCGAGTTTCGGGCGGCGCAGCGCCGTTTCGAGGCGCGCCGTCAGCTCGTTCATTTCGAACGGCTTGGCGACGTAATCGTCGGCTCCATGTTGTAAGCCGGAAATCTTGTCGGTCGTTTCCGTCTTCGCCGAGAGCATCAGGATCGGCGCCTCGGTCAATTTGCGAAACATCGGCAGCAATGCGATGCCGTCGATCTTCGGTAGCATCACGTCGAGAACGATCGCGTCGGGTTGCCATTCCCGGGCGATCGCGAGGCCCACCTGGCCGTCGGGTGCCGAGCGAACGTCGTAGCCCTCATCTCCGAGACCGATCTCGAGGAGATCGCGGATATGACGTTCGTCGTCGATTACGAGAACTCGCGCTTGTGCTTGCATCGTACCGTGATGCTACAAAGCATAGCTGAGAGCCGTCTGAGACTCGACCCACGGTCGCATTTCTCACCCGGCTCTCAGACGAATCACAGTGGCGCCAGTCATACTCGGTGCATGCAAACGACGCAGGCGATCTCTCTCGCTCCGGACGTTCGCGTTGCCGTTGCCATCGATCTGATCGGCGACCTCGATGCGACCCTCGGCGTTATTTTTTCCGACACGCTCTCCGGGCTCGTCGACGAGGGCGCGACCGACGTCGTCCTCATGACGAAGCACGTCGCACTTTCGTCCGAGGAGGGCATCAACGCGATCGACGTCGCCCTCGGTAACGCTCGCGCGAAAGGGTGCTCCATCATCGTCGAACCCGGCAGCCGCCGCATGAAAGCGGCGTTTGCGGCCGCGCGCGTGGCGGTCGATCGTGGCGAACGCGTTCCGCGCAAGAGCGGGCGCCATCTCATGATCGCGCGCCATGCATCGCAAACGAAACCGTCGCACTCGGCCTAAGGCGGATCTACGCGGCGGCGACCTCGTCGCTCCGCAATGCCGGAAGAGAGAACGCGATGGCCGCGATCAAGAGCATCGCGCCGAACACCCATGGAAGCCCCGTCACGGGTGAGATCGCGCGCGAACTCACGAGCGTGAACACGAACGCGAAAAACGGTGGACCGACGATGAGCGAGATGCTCCGCATACTCGCGATCGCACCTTGCAGTTGCCCTTGCTCCGAATTTCCCACACGATGCGACATCGCGGCTTGCACGGGCGGCCCCGCAATCGCCCACAGACCCGTGAGCGGCAGCGCGAAAACGAATGCGAGGCCGCTCGGCGCGAGCGCGTAGATGAGAAATCCGACGGCGCCGAGCGCGAATCCGCCCGCGACGACGGGACGCTGTCCGAAGCGCTTTACGAGCCGGCCCGTAACGATCGATGCGGCAACGGAAAGCGCGCCGAATATGGCGAGCGCCACACCGTTGTCGCGCACGCCCCATCCGAAGCGATAGATCGTGTAGAGCACGAACACGCTGAACGATTGCACGGCGAGGTTGCTGCAAAAAAGGCTTGCGACCAGTCGCGAGAGATCGCGATGGCGCCGTAACAACGCGAGGGAAGCGATCGGGTTCGCGCGCGACCAACGCATCGTCTCCGAGCGCTTCTCGGGCGCGAGCGACTCGGGCAACACGAAAAATCCGTAGAGCGTGCTGAGAAACATCAGCGCGGCTGCGACGAAGATCGGCACGCGCGGCCCGATGCCGCCCAAGATTCCGCCGATGGCCGGCCCGAGCGTGAAACCGATGCCGAACGCCGCGCCCATCAAACCGAACGCCGACGCGCGTTTCTCCGGCGTCGTCACGTCGGTGATGTAGGCGGCCGACGCGGCGGCGCTCGCCGCGGTCACGCTCGAGAACAAGCGGCCGATGAAAACCCACCAGAGATTCGGCGCGACGGCGAGCACGAAGCAATCGAGCGCGGAGCCCAGCGTCGAACACAAGATGACCGGACGACGGCCGTAGCGGTCGGAGAGTACGCCGAGGAGCGGCGCCGCGAAAAACTGCAGGCCTGCGAACATGAACGTGAACGTTCCGGAAATTGCGGACGCCCGCGCGACGTCGTTGTCGCAAAACTGCAAGATGATTTTCGGAAGCACCGGCGAGAGCATGCCGATCACGAGCCACTCGAAGACCATCGTGACGAACACGAAACGCGCGGCAGGCGCGGCGGATTTCACGTCCACGACGCGCACCAGATCTCGACGGCACGTTCGATCCGCGCGTCGTCGTTCGTCGCGCACGCATCCATCAAGAGTCCGCGAAACGTGGCGAGCCCGAGCGTCGCGCTCGCACGCGCTTCCGTTACGCTCATGCCGCGTTGCACGAGCGGCCCCGCAAGAACGCCGAGCCAATTTTCGATGGCCGCCGGAAAGAAGCCGGGAAATCGATCGGGGTCGACGAGCGCGAGCCCGTACACTTCGAAGAAGAGTCGAAAGAGTGGCCGCATCTGCGGCGCGCCGAAAATCTTCCAGATATTCGGTCCGAGTTCGGGCGGCCCGTTCTCCCCATCGTGCATCGATGCGAAGATCGCGCGCTGTCGGTCACCAACGGCCTTGAGGATCTCAATGGTCAGCTCTTCTTTCGAGTGAAAGTGATAGAGAAGCGAACCCGGGCTGACGCCGAGTTCCTTTGCGAGAGGTCGCAGAGATAGCGACGCTACGCCGTTCGCGAGCGCGTATTCGACGATGCGTTCGAGCAGGTCAGGTCGCGTCGTTTCATCGACCCGTCTGGTCACCGTCGCACGATATCATACTTTGAACGATCGTTCAAGATATCTCCCGGCGCCTCGGCCCGCGGGCGATTCGTGCCGATAAAACGAGTACGATGCGCCTGCGTCCGAGCCGGTTTCGATGATCGACCGACCCTACACGCCTCCGCTGGCGCGCCTCATCGTGTCCGTGAGCGTCCTGCTTCTGGTCGGCATTCCCGCGTATTTCTGCGTGGTCCACGGGAACACGATCGATATCGGCGCGCTCATCTACGCGATTCCGATCTCCGCCATCGCGTTTGCCGTGCTGGCCTCCGTCGGCTACCGGCTCGTCGCGATCGCTCCCGTGACGCCGTTCCCGCCGAACCGCGCCGCGGCGTGGCGCGTCGGCCGACACCCGCTCCTTCACCTCGCGCTCTGCGTCGCGGGGCTGACGATCGCCGGCATCTTCTTCGTGATCGAAGATGCCGACGCGTCAGCATTCAACGCGGATCCGACGTGTACGCTCGCGCTCACATACGAGCCCGCCGACGCCGGCGCGTGTACGCTCGCGCAAGCGCGGATCGAAGACGCGTGGATGACCTCGTCGCGAAACGGAACGTCGTATCACCTCCGCGTCGCGCTCGCGGATGGAAGCGAATCGTCGATCGAACTCTCCGGCCCGCGCCCGGCCGGCTTCTGGCACGCCGCGAGCTACGGGACCGATCGCAGCGCGACCGTGCAACTCTACCGTGGCCGCATCGTCGCGATCACGACGCAGGCCGGCCGATCTGAAACGATGGGCATGCCGTCGCAGCGTCTACGCGTCACGTTCGTCATCGCGATCGTGCTCGCCGTGGTCGGGTTGATTTCGGCGGTTCGGATTCTTCTGTTTTCGCCGCAGACTTAGCCGCGCGGCACGTTCTCGTGCTCGAACGGACAGTGTCGACAGGCATTCCCACAACAGGTGCCGCGACGCAGATGGTATTGCGCCGTCAACACGAGCAAACCCGATTCGAAATAGTAATCGCCCGGCTCGAGCCGCGGGGGCGGCGTGGCGTCAGCGTCGCGCATAGAATCCGCCGCCGACGCCCGCGACGAGCGCGGCTCGTAGCGCGGTAAGGATCGCGAGCCCCGCAACGTTGGCGACGAACACCTCGGCGACGATGTCCGCGGAGAAGCCACCGTGGACGCCGTGTAGCGCGCCCCATGCGAAGAGCGTCACTTCGTACGTCGCAAACGCCGAAGCGAACGCGAAGAACGCGTTCCGAAAGCTGGTTGCCACGAGCGCGGAGCCGACGGACGCGACGAGGATCGCCGCGGACCAGCCGATCGTCGGCACGTCGCGAGGGTAGTGGAGAACGCCGAAGCCGATCGCCTGATTGAAGAACCACATCGTCGCCACGGCAGCGATCGCCGCACGGCGCGCGAGCGTTCGCGTCGCAAGAGCGGCAACCGCCGCGAACGGCGCGATGCAGAGGAACACGACGCCGAGTGCGGTGCCGCCGAGGGCGAGGACCACGCCCCAGATCAGATCGTGACGTTTCATCGCGTGGAGATCTCCACGTGCACGCTGCGACCGGGCGACGGATATCCGAAGATCGGCGCGTAGGTCTCGTTTCCGAGATTGAAGCCGCGCACGCTCAGCACGGTATCGCGCGCGATCTTGTATCGCACGTACGCATCGAGCCGATCGTATGCATCGTACGAACCGACGAGCGGCGTCACGTTCGCCTTGTCGTCGCCGTCCGAACCGACGATACCCCAGCGCATGCCGTACGACAGACGGTCCGCGCCCGCGAACGGATGCGAGATCGAAAGCGCGGCCTGGCCGACCGGATTGAAGGGCAGTCGTGCACCGGTCGTCACGTTGAGCGCGCGATAGAGATTCGTGAAGCTCGTCTGAACGACGATCCCCGGGATCGGTTTCGTCGTGGCCGTGAAGACGAGGCCCGCCGTCTCGGCGCGTTGTGCGTTATAGGGGACGAACGTCACCGGATCGTCGACGATGAAGTTCGAGCCGTTGCGATCGAACCACCCGGCGGATACCGTCGTGCGACCCGTCTCGTACGCAACCGTCGTATCGGCGGTCTGCGCTTTTTCCGGTAAGAGATTCGGATTCGAATAGTTGGGATAGTACAGATCCTCGAGGGTCGGAACGCGAAACGATTCGCCGACGTCGCCCGAAAAACGAAGCGCTCCGCTGCGGATCGTGCCGCCGAGCGACGGCGCGAGAACGCTGCCGTGCGGCGAATCGTTTTCCGCGCGCAATCCGCCGGTGAGCCGCGCGCCGGCGAACGGCGACACGCCGAGTTGCGCGTACGCGGCCGCCTGCGCTTGCGACGCTCCGAGTGCGTATGCCGGAACGGCCGGAGTCGCCGGATAGCCGTCCTCCGCCGGATAACCGGGCGCGTACGGGAACGAAAAGACACCGCTTTCGCGCGAGAGATCGATGCCGGCGACGCCGTCGATGCGCTCGGCCGAGAACGCGTCCTTGATCGAAATCTGCGACCGACCCGTGTCGACGTCGCTCTCGCCGTTATTTGCAACGAGATCGACGTAGGCGAGGCGGGTCTTCGATCCGGCGAGGCTGATCGTCAACGTATTCGCCGCGGTCGAGCGCTCGAGATCGAGGAGCACGGAATCGGTCGACGTCGCTTGCGTCGCCGTTTCCGATGCGTACGGTCCGAGCGACCCGGGCGCGCCGATGTACGAGGCCGAGGCATCCGCACGCGCGCGCACCGTGAAGCCGGCGAACGTCGGAAGGTCGAGCGAGAATCGGCCCGTCGTCGCATCGCCCTCGGCATTGGAGCGTATGCCGCCGGGGTACGTGGCGCCGGGCCCATAGTTCAACGGCCCATACGGATAGTCGTTCGTTGCGACGTGACGCTCGAAATCGAAGCCGACGGTCCCATCTCCGACGGTCGCGCGCACGTCGCGGTCGTTAAACGAACCGAGAGATCCCGCGAGATACGCGCCGCGCGGAACCTGCGTGATGATGTTGATCACGCCGCCCGATGCGCTCGTGCCGTAGAGGGTCGAGGAACCGCTCTCGACGACTTCGATGCGCTGCACGCCGACCGTGGAGAACTGCGAGATCGCAATCGCGCCGGTCGTCGGATCCGTTACGGGAATGCCGTCCACGAGCACGAGCGTTTGCTCGGACGACGCACCGCGGATTCCATAGGTCGTTTGCGCGCCGAAGGCGCCATACGAGAACAGGTCAACGCCCGGAACGTCTTGCAGGGCTTCGTCGACGGTTCGATCGCCGAACGCTTCGATGTGCGCGCGATCGATGACGAACGTCGGTTGCGAGGTGAGTCCGATCGGCTCGGGACGACGATCGTTCGTGACGACCTCGCCGATCGGGCGGAGGCCGGCCGGGCTCGCCGATGGGGACGGGCTCGGCGAGGCGGCGGGATCTGCGGAAGCGGGCGCGCGTAAAGAGAACGCCGCAAATAGCGCTACGGCCAACGCGTAGCGCGAAGAAAAACGAGTCACGTAGGTACCGACCTTTTTCGCGAGGTGGTTGCATACGCGTTCGTGCTCAGTATCCTGACTCGCGGATCCGTGCCCTCGTGCTCGACGTCTTCCCACCGAATCGGCAGTGACGGCGAGCGGCTCCCCGCTTACAGTGGCGCGACCGTCCCGGATTTTCACCGGGTTCCTGGTTGCGCGAACGCTTAAACGCCATTGTCTGCATCGCGTTCCGCATTTCCTTTGCGTCCGAGGCGCACGCGATTGACACGCGCCCACCGGGCCTGTCATCGTTGCGTCATGAACGAACGCAAGAAGCCGTCGATCTCGACGCGCCGCGGCGACGGCGGCACGACGCGTCTCGGTGGCGGCACCACGATCTCGAAGGCCGACGCGCGCGTGGAAGCGTACGGCGCGATCGACGAACTCAATACGACGATCGGCCTCGCACGCGCGCTGTGCGACGATGCCGAGATCGCCGCGGAGGTTCGTAAGATCCAACGCGAACTCTTCGCCCTCGGCTCCGCCGTATCGACGAAAAGCGAAGCGAAGAAAGAGATTCCGGAGATCGCCAAAGCGATGGTCGAGCGGCTCGATGCGCTCGTCGAGCGTTTCGAAGCCGAGCCGAACGTCTTGCGCGACTGGTCGATTCCGGGCGAGTTTCGCGGCTCCGCCGCATTCGACGTTGCGCGTACGGTTTGTCGCCGCGCCGAACGTGCGAACGTGCGCTACGTGACGAGCGGTGGGATTATCCAACCGACGGTTCTCCAATACCTCAACCGCCTAAGCGACGTGCTGTGGCTCTGCGCGCGCGTGCTCGAGGCGAGGGCGGGCGTCGATGCGCGGCTCCGCGACGAAACGCACCCCGGCAATCCGTGGTCGCGCGCCTGGT
>Ga0116228_10003578_pt1 | contig 13674 bp, 18 predicted proteins | sample S1TSphfallax_2_FD_89694 | JGI IMG/M metagenome (GOLD analysis project Ga0116228, IMG submission 89694) | Host-associated microbial communities from peat moss isolated from Minnesota, USA - S1T2_Fc - Sphagnum fallax MG | ecosystem: Host-associated > Plants > Peat moss > Unclassified | place... | reverse complement strand
GTTACAGTTTTATTGGTGGGGTTAAAGTACTTAGAGCATCTCCAACGATACTCAGTATGTAACTCTGGAAAATAAAATTAAATGTCTAAGTTTAGCTGTTTTCATATATATAGGTGAGGGCTGGGGTAGTGAAGCAATTGAAAACACTTTTTTGCAATAAGAATTTTCTAATTCGCCCCCCAAAAAAAAAACAAAAAACAAGAAACATTTGTGCCATGTGGGTTGACTTGCTCTAAGGATGAATGTCAAACTGTTTTTTCCTCGACACATCCCTCGAAATTCCAAAATTGTGTCCCCCATGCTCCGAATCTGGTGATGATGAAAATGCCATTTACAATCTCGCACAAAATTTTCCTGATGTTGTTTGACCCTGAGATTCCGGGTCCGCAAAACGTGCCGAGAAGTTGGTGAAGATGATATAAAAAAAACAGAAGAGGATTCACTCGCAGCTGCGCTTTTCTGAATGATTGGTGCTAAAACAGGAACACCCATTTGGAAAAACACCGATTTTCTGATGTATTTCAAACCTATATGACTTTATTCCAAAGCAAAAAAAAAACAAAAGTTGGGTTGGGCGGCGCCGATGGGGAGGAAGAACCAAAAACAAGAGGAAAGAAAATGAAGAACAACGGTGGGAAGGAAGGAAGAAGGATATGGTCCAAAGTCCAAACCAAGTTTGAGATCTCAATTTTCTTGATTTCAATCTTAAGTAGCGGATGGTGAATGTGTGATTCTTAAGATTTGGTTGTCTACATGGTTGAAGGATTATTAAATCCTCCCCTCCTTTAGTTGCAAAGCTGTTGCATTTGTTGTGGGACTGATTTTTCATCTGGAAGATGAATCCATGCAGAACAAGAGGTGGGTGGTTTGACAAAAGAACTCAAAGAGAATTCGATTAGATACAACTACCTACTCTGAAAGCTCAGACAGAATTTGATGAGTAGTTGGATTTTTTTATCTGTCTTTTTGATTGATTTAAGCAAAAGAAATGTTATACAAGATGTTATGCAAAATCGATTCGAGGTAGATTTTTTACCAGAGAAATGTTGGAGCTGTGATTCCCAATTAGGAATAGAGACTGTCAGTGGTGGTGGTGATGAGCTATGAATTAGCCAAAAGCTTGTGATCTTTACTTGCTCCTGTGATAATTGGAAAATAGATGGGATACTGTTGTGGAAATCAAACTTTTTTGTTTTTTTTGGTTTGGTGCTCAATAGCAATTAAGTATTCTCTGGTGGGTTTTGAAGTTGCTCTTCTTACAGGAAACCAGTTCAGCAGGAGGATCAGTGAAGATGGGATATCCAGCAGAATCTCTAGTTGTCAAGCCTTCTCTGGGTACTTGACAATAGAGGCTTGACAAAGATCAAAAGGATGAAGAAGAGGACCAAAGACCAAAAAGGAGGTGGAAAAAGCTTAGGTGTAAGAAGAATCTACAACAACAACAACAGCAGGAGGTTTGATCTTTGATCATGGGAAACAAGGTGTCAAGGGTGGTTGCAGGTTGTTTTGTGCGCAAGAGGAAGGAGCCAAACAGTGGGCCAGTTCTGATGTTTTCCAAGATTTTGGATGGAGGATTAGGCCATTCCTTCTATTATGCAAGGCCAGCAATTGGGTCTCCTCCAATTCACCAGGAATTGGACAGCATTGTCTTGGCATCATCAAAACTTTCATTCAATAATGCAGATGCTGCAAGGGCAGCTGCAGTTGACAGTGTCAGTACAATTGTCGGAGCTGGAAATTTGCACCATACAAACAGCGAGATGGGTTCTCAAATGGGGGGCTGCTGGGAGAAATCTAGATCCCAGCTGTCTGAGACATCCTTCAAGGCAATCTCAGGTGCATCTGTGAGTGCTAATATAACCACTCCTTGTACTCTCATCTCCCAACCACAATTCAATTCCTTCTCAAACATTCTGTTTGACCAGGCTGCAGCTTTTGAGAGCACATCCTCTTTCACTGCTCTGCCTCTCCAACCTGTTCCCTGCACTGCCAGAGGTGGTGGTCTCTCTGAGCTTAGCCCAATCCCAGGAGCAGTTGATAATGATTGCTTTTGTCCTAATCCCTTGGAGAGAGGATTTTTGTCAGGCCCTTTGGAAATGATATCCATGTCAGGCCCATTAGAGCTTGTTGACAAAACCAATTTCTCTGCCCCTTTAGAGGCTCGTCCACACAAACCAACCAGGTTCCGTGCTAATTTTGCAAGGACAGTCAGCTTGAAGTCTGTAAGAAAAGCCATGATTAAAACAATTTCCAAGACCCGCAGATCCATTGTACTGCCAGTGATGAAGTTTGTGATGAAGAATGAGGAAGAAGAAGGGGTTCGGGAGCTCGTTGGATTGAAAAGCTCACATGTCGATTTGCCATTGGATTTGGGGACCTGCTGCACTGTAAGCTCAGAATTGGAGGACACCAGAGAGTGGAACAAGTGCCAGTGGGCTCAGGCTAAGGCTGGTGAGGACCGTGTCCATGTAGTTGTATCTGAGGAGCATGGATTGTTATTTGTGGGCATTTATGATGGCTTCAATGGCCCTGATGCACCCGACTTCCTCATGAGCAATTTGTATCCTGCAATTTACAGAGAGCTCAAAAAGTCCGTCTGGGACCAGAATGATGAGTTTAATAGCAAAGCCAAGGAATCAGAGAAGATAGGATTAGTAGATGGGCAAGCTGGAGGTAAAATGGACACACCATTTTTCAAGTTAGCTAATGCAACTGCATCCAAAGTTAGGTTAGTCAATGATCCACATGGAGAGTTCAGTGACCAAGTCATGAGCAATGAGATTTCTCAAGAGAATGAAGACTGTAGGGAAGACCGCAGTGTATATTCTTGTAATTGTCAAAGTGCTATTGATGAGCATGCTCCACACACAACTTTAGTTACTGTAAAACATAACCCAGATCCCACTAATCTAATGCCTGAGAATATAGTGCCCCAAGAGAGCTTGATAAGTTCAAAGACTGTGGATGGTGAGAGAATAGCACAACCCCTAGAACCTCAAGAGGGGACAAGGTTAGCAGTAGAAGAAGGTGGGTTTTGTAAGGTTAGACTTTATTCAGAGCAGACAAATGAGGAAGTAGATAGTAATGGGTGGATGCATTTGAAGACATCCCAGCAGAAAGCAAATGTCACAGGAAAAAAGAATGTGAAAGCAATGCCAGTCATGGGCAGGAAAACTCGGCAAAATTGGCACCGAAAACAACATTGGAGGTTTCTGCAATCAAGGTAACTAACTGACAGACCTCTGCATGGAACATTAGTGGATTGTGGAGGACTTGTGAAGAGGTGGATGTTAGTTTCTTGGCTCAGGATCATGGCTAGAATAGCCATGTTTGTGGAGATGTGAAAGAAAGAACATTATTAAGCTCCTGATGTTTGCAACTGCAGAATTGTTTTGACTGTTTTTTTTTTCCCTGCCAAAATCCTGCATGTTCAGCTTGATGCTCATTTGACTTGGGGGTTCCCAATATCAGTAGGTATGCAGTGGAGCAACAGAGTCATGAAGTTGAGGAGCAGCTTCATGAGAAGCTTCAGTTGGAGCAGGAAGCTCGGGATTGTGAACGGGGTGGTACTATCAATCATGATTCAGTCTTGAAGGCACTTGCTTGTGCACTCAATGAAACTGAGACTGCCTACTTAGAAATGGCTCACAGGTACTCGCCTATCAGTCACCATCTTTCCAATACTCACAAAACTTTGGCTGCTGAGCCAAAGGCGAGTTGCAAGTCACACATGAATTTCAGCCACCTGCATGAATTTTTTTCCCACTTCTATTGTGAGTGAGGCTAATGGAATTTCAAGGACCTTAATGCTTTCCTTGATCCTGCAGTGTTTTACATGAAAATCCAGAACTCATGGTGATGGGCTCTTGTGTGCTCGTCATGCTCATGAAAGATGAGGATGTATATATTATGAATGTTGGTGATAGTAGAGCAATTCTTGCATGTAAGCGATCCAATCAGGGCTCTTTTTCTCGAACCTCTAAAGCCTCAACAACAGACTCTGGGATGACATCACTAGACAACTCTCAACAAACTTGTCACGAATTGGATGAATTTTCAACGGTGAGTGGAGATCGAGATGTATCAATGAAGCTGGAACTTGAAAAGATCATTGAAGAGACTACCATTGAACTGGAGGCTTTTGAGACTGTCAATGATATTGTGAGTTGTGTCTTGCTCTCACCGGCAACATCATCATCATCATTGAATGCCTTGCAACTCTCTAAAGACCATACCACAAGCAATGATCAGGTAGAGAGAGAACCATGATTTTTTTTTCTATGCATTCTTGCATTTAATTTGTGTACAACTGGAACAAGTTTTGGCAATGGGTTGCATTGTGGTGAGATTCCTCTCTGGACCAATATAGTGCTCTTATGATATGTCTAGGAAGTTCAAAGATTAAGGGCAGAGCATCCCAATGACCATGACATCATTTCCAATGATCGAGTGAAGGGGAGGTTGAATGTGACTCGTGCATTTGGTGTTGGCTTTCTAAAGCAGGTAAAAAACAGAATTCCAGGAGCTGCATTCTCTTTCCATTTCATTAACAGAAAACAGATTTTGTGATGCCCCAAAGAAGCCCACAAATTGTATGTGAAGATGGGTAATCTCCAGATGTTGTGACAATTGTGCTGGTAGAAAGTTGTATTTGATTTTTTGCAGAACAATTTGAAGAGAGATGTTTATGCTCTAGAGATTCAATTGCTAAATGGACCTTGTGTTTGTTAACAGCCCCAATGGAACAATGCACTACTGGAAATGTTTAGGTGTGAGTTTGTGGGGAGTGACCCATACATCACCTGTGAACCATTTCTCCACCACCATAAGCTTGGTCCACAAGACCAATTTTTGATACTTTCTTCAGATGGATTGTATCAGTACCTGAGCAATGAGGAAGCAGTTGCTCATGTGGAATGGTTCTTGGAGAAGTTTCCAGATGGTGATCCTGCCCAAAACCTCATTGAGGAGCTTCTGTTCCGTGCTGCCAAGAAAAATGGTAGGTTAAATTTTATAGCTGTTTTGATTCAAGGTTCACAGTTTATATGAGAGAGTTCAGAGCCAATATGCATTGATTCTTTCCAAGCTACTCTTTCTCAAAACAATTCCCAAAGCATTTTCATCACGCCCCTTGAAGAAGGCTAATGCTTCTTCTGCGTCAATACTGCAGGGATGAACTTCCATGAGCTCTTGGATGTTCCACATGGAGATCGTCGCAAGTACCATGACGATATATGCGTGATGGTCATTTCCCTTGAAGGCAGGATTTGGAGATCCTCATGTTTTACCACCCATCTGGCTAATTGAGCAGGGATCAGACATGGCTTTGAACCTGATGGGGAATTGTTGGAGCCAAAATCACATACAAGAGGGTGAAAGGTCCAATAATATTAACTCAACACGGGTTTTCTAGAGATGCTCAAAGCAGTCACCATTGAAGCTAAACACAAGTAAGTCACCAACAAGAACACTGAGGGTCAGACATAGTTGTGTAACATCAAATCAGACATTTCTTCAAGCTTTCAATCAAAGCCTTCACAATGTTGTTGGTGATGAAAGGAATCAATTATGTCTGAGCCTTGAGTTTGAAGAATTGTTCATTGTGAGTTTGAAAATCAGCTCTTTTAGTATCTAAATTATTCCTGAATACCCTGAACTGCTTGAGCATCCATCCATAGGCGAGTGATGATGCAGAGCAACCTTGATGTGGGTCATTGTGCAATTGAGGAGTCTGATCACATTTGCACAACACCACTCCAAATTGAGACTTTCTGAAGTTGATACATTGCTCATGAAGCACTGTGGAATGCTTTTGTCAGGAAATTTTTCATTTCTTTTCCAACCTTGCCACACTTGCCACAATTTTCTCACAGAGATCCATGCTCCTATCTCTACTATTTTTGACAAATCACAAAGATCCATGTTCCAATCCCTACGTTTTCAGACTTTTCAATTGTTTTGGCTTATTTATATCATCCAATGAAGGGGTGACACTTAGGAGGCCTCTACCCAAGGTACATATGTACCTACCTAATAGTATCAGGCCTGTATGTGTAATGGTCATGCACAATTGTGTACATTAAATACATGGTTGTGTATGGCCATTACATTTGCACAAGGTAATGTAAGTGAAATTATTTTCTACATTTTCTATAGACAAAGACTATCTCCAGTGGTGCTTAGTATGTGACCTTACAAAATATTTCTCATGTCCAATTTAAGTTATTTACTTTTTTTCCAAATCTCACCCATAAAACTAAAACTGGGATTGCAAATATGTGGGAGACTACTAATAGCAAACCACCTGAACCAATCATTATGATTGACCAAGCAGAAACAGGGAGCAGCAGTGAGATGGTATATATATCACACTCTTCTCTAGCAGGTGGTAGGCTTTTGCTGTGCCTTTTAACAATCTCAGCAAACTGTGCAAAAATGGATCTGCTAAAACCATTTTGCTGACCCAAACCAGCATCTTTAGACTTTTCTTTATCCAATTTCAAGTTGCAGGGTCACATACTGAGGACTGGTGGAATTGCTCTTAGAGCATGCTCAACATTATTGGAGTAGATTATTGGCCTTTCCAGTACTTTTTGGATGAAGATTTACTTAAAACACTATGAATCTTCTTCGCAGTACCCTGCAAGAGCACTTGTACTAGAAAATGACTGTTTTTCACCAATAAATGATTGTTTCTCATTGGCCAACTACAATGATTGGCCCAGGTGTTGAGAGTCAAATAGTCGCTCACACGTTGCACAGTCCATTTTTCATTTTCGTGGGTAGGGATGAAACTAAACAATGCACACAGTATGTGCTAAATATTGATAGAGGGTTGCTGCTGGGCTCGATCTTAGACATTGGTCAAGTATAATGAAAATTGTGACCATGTAAATCATTGTATAAATGGGATTCTCCCTTTCACTCAATGCGCATCTTTACTTCTCCCCTGGGGTTTATTTCTTGTCGATTTCCTTTCCATCCCTGCCTGTTAAAATTATTTGTGGACAGTCCTTGTCTTTTTGTTGCATATTTTTTGCTTGTTCATATCATCCTTTTGTTGTTTGTCAATTTGTTCTGAAATTACCCCTCATTCAACTACTTTCCTTTGCCACATGGCATCTCTTAGAGTGTTGCTTCAACTACTTTTAATCACTTTATCTTAAAGTACCTTTGGAACTTTGTTTTGGAATGCACCTTCAACCACTTGCCTTGGTCACTTATAGACTTTATATTGTACTGTTTTAACTCCCAATGCCTTTCCAACCATTTTGCCTTGGAATGTTGTCTTATATTGAGTCCATTCCATGATGTGTAAGTTTTTAGTTATCACTTAACACTTCAATCATTTTACATCTATCAATGAGCTTTCTCAATTTTACACAAGTTTACACAGATTGGGTTGAAAACTTCTGCTTTTACACTTATGAAAAAGTGCAAACGAGTTTCCATATTTTCCATCTATGGATCTGGAGTGTACATCCTAAACCAAATACACACCCAACACATTTCCTACCTCTTAAAACCTCTTTGACCTAGCTTTGAAGTAGCTCATTGCAATGACTCTGCACTTTATGGCAAGTTCAAACTTCAAATAAAAGAAACTTAGTTTCCTATATCTAGAACTTCTACATCTAGAGCTTCACTTACTAGATCTTGAGCATTTCAAAGACTTAAAACAAAATTTTACCATCCAACACAAATTTACCTTCAACTAAAGCTCCAAGGGAATTCTCAAGCTCAATTGACCCAAAAAATTGTAAAATGAGTTTCAAAGCTTCACCAAAGGTTGTCCCTAGTTTTTTCTTCCTCCCTAAGCTTCCCCTTGTGCACTTTCTATTTAGTTTTTACACTCAACTTCTTGTTTACTCTTGCATCTAACTACTACCCATTCACATTTTGCATATAGCTTCATACTTGCTAATTCCAACCCCACTCACAACTCTTGTTTCAAAATGTTCCCACACAAGAACTGAAAGGACAGTGAGTTCTAACATGATTAATCTCAATTTTTCAATGAAACAAAATGGGATTCATTTGAAAAGTTGAGTCAATAACTACGAAACTTAGTAGTTGATTGTTGGATTTATCTAAATGGCATATCAAAACTTGTTCCATTGATACAATAGAGTAATTACACTAAAATGGCCTTCAACACAAAAACAATCACATGTAATAGAAAATAAGTGAGATTGACAATAAAAGATTACTTGGCTATGCCATCTTTGATCATTTGATTCAATTTTAACAAGTCCCCATGAATGTTTTCTTGTTAATTTTTGTGATGCAATCAAGGTGGTGATCATCCATAAGCTAATTTAAACAAATGTGGTCATTAAGAAGATATGAAAGAAAAAAAACTAAACATCCTTATATACTTTTGGCTATCAACTTGAACCATGTATAAGAAATTCTTAAAATTGTCTATTTTCATATATAGTTTGTGGACAAATTTGGCTAAATATTCCTGTGGACAATCGTCAATTTAGCTATATAAAAAATTGAGGGATAGCCCTCCAACATGTGATTCTTCAGCGGGCTGCCACACTTAGTCATAGTTCTTCATCTCTTCCACACACACCAACAAATGCAACTCCATCATTAGCTGATTTGTGTGAGAGGATGCCCTTTTAGCATTAGGTCTTCTACTTCATTGCTATTGTTTTGATTTTCCTTTGGTGTGTTTACATTTGCTTCAACATGCCTTGTACTTTTTGTGAATGGATTTCCATCCTTGTTTATATATATATATGGTTGTTGTAATAATTTTTTGTTGTAACCCAATAGGTACCAGAAGATATCAATAAAATCATACAACCAGGGAAGTATTGATATCCGGCGTGAAGCAAAGTTGGTGGCCCGTGTTTCTGCCGGGCTACCCGACCCGGGGCCATCGAGCTTGGGATCGCTCGCCAACCCCGTCCGTCCGTCTGGCTTGTTGCCAGGACTACAACAGCACTTGGCAAGCGTGTTTTGCAAAGCACGCACCGACTTGCAGTTGCTGTTTACTCTTGTTGTCGCTGTAGTTCGCAATCCCTGCAGGGAATCGCGAAATGGCGTCGTCGGAGGGAAGCGTGGCTGAGGGCTCGAAGCTCAAGTCGGCGCAACTGCTAGATCTCGTCAAGGCGCATTTGGCAACTGATGCAGGAAAAGACTTGCAACAGAAAATTGGGTACACGTACCAGATCAACATAGCCCCCAAGGTGGCTCTCTCTCTCTCTCTCTCCCGTTTCTCTCTATCTCTTTTCTCTTTCTTTTCTTTCTGTTCTCTTCGCATTCTTGCTTAACTTCAGAAATTTGTGCTGGGAGCAGAAGCGGGGAAGAGGGTTTACTGGTAATCATCGTCGATTTGATGAGTTTTGGGTTGGGTGGCAGGTTTTTGTTTTCGCAGAATTTAGATTTTTTTTTTAATTTTTAAATTTTTCTTTTTTTGGAGCAGATGAAGAGATCTTGTACTACCTATGGAGATTTTAAAACCTTTCTTGTCTCATGAGATTGTGAGGATCTTCACAATTTGGAGGTTGCTTTTGTTTTTTGAAGAGTGGGTTTGAGGTTTGAAGGTCTGGTTGTCAGTAGTTTTTGTTTTTCTCTTAGGGTATTTGCTTTCGTGGGAGCATGAAATCGCCTTCCTCGTTGTGGAACTACTTTCACATCTTGGCAAGCAAGTCTTATTGCCGATCGGTAGTTTTTTTCCTTGTTTTTAGTTTTCCTGGAACCTCGAGCAATCCCTTTCTTTTGTGGACAGTGTTCTGGACCCCTGTTTTTGAGAAGTCTGGAAGCTTTTTGAAGCTTTACTGTGGAAATGGTGTTGTTTCCTTCACATTTTAGCAATAGCAAATTGTTGATGACAGTCATTGGGTTCAAAACTTCTCCCTGTCACAGATAGCTCTGTTGCCGCAGATGGTAGGTATAATAAAATATCTTCATGGCTTCATGACTGGACAGAAAATAGGAATCGATGAGGAGAGCTTTGTGGTGGACCTCAAGAACTTGAAGGTGTACAAAGGTGCAAGACTTCCTTTCAAATGAATTCCATAGAACAATCAGACTCTAAATCTACATGCAACTAAATCTCGTGGTGCTTATTTTACACTTTGAAGAGGCTTGGTGAAATGCTTGACACATGCATTGCACCGACACAAAAAATGATCCTGTGTTTGATCATTTCAATGAATGACCTGAATGTCATTGATGGTTTGCACCCTGTTCCTGATCATGTCTGCTGTGGTGGTGGTATTTTGATCAACCTTTACAATACATCAGATGCATGTTGAAGTGTTAGGTTCCTTTAAAATGGAATTGACAGCTGTGTTCATTGTTGTAGGGAAGTGTGAGGGAAAGCCAGATGCAACATTTTCATTTGCAGATGATGATTTCATGGCTGTGTCCTCCGGCTCAATCAACCCTCAAATGGCTTTTGTCAGGTATATTGAGGGAACTTCTGTTTTTGATCGACAATTTAACTGAGGTGCTCTTTTACTTTTTTGTGAAGTATAGGTAGTCTTTATGAGATTTGTCACAAACATTTGTGAAAGCATTATTATTCTGAGTGAAATCATATCTTTGTGCAGAACTCAACAAGAGCTTATGCAGAACATGTTGATAAACCAGAAGTCTTCTTTTGTACTGAAGGCAAAGAAAACTAACATTAGAATTCTGTATTTATCTGCAGGGGCAAGATGAAGATCAAAGGAAGCATGAGTGCTGCCCAGAAATTCACCCCTGATATCTTCCCAAAACCTTCCAAGCTCTGACTTCCTCTGCAGCATGCACTGAGAACTATGTTTTGTGACTCGGTCATAGTCATTAGCTTAGTTCTTCTGCAGTTAAGGTGGAATCTTAGTATGTGTATATGTCACTACAGACGCTCCATGTAGGAAGAATTGTATAAGTCAGGGCTATAATTCCATCTCACCATTGGGAGCTGATGAAGTCCAAAAGGTAATATGGCAGCTTATCACCACTATTGGGGATGAAGGTGGTGGTCTGACACTATGTGAGCAACTCTCACAAAGGTTATGACTGCACTCATTGTGTTGTTACCTTCAATCTCATGGATAAGTACATCCATCCTGCCTTGGACCCTGCATGTTAGGGTTTTACATGGTTGCTTCAGGGTCTACATTGAACTCTTGGCACCAGCTCACAAGTATTAATAATCGACCTGAAGAGCTACTTTAGATTACCAAAAACAAACAACCATTCAAAGTTTTATCTGTGGCATGTAACAATGGATCATATCTGTTGGATCTGAAGGGCCATCAAATCAGAACAAAATCAAAGTACTTGTCTGTCCATTTTCAGCTTCACTTTTGCTTACTGCATGACTGAAGAAGCATCCAGAGAGATTTCTCCTCTTATCTCAAGCTCATACATGGACAATGAAATTTTTATACTTCACAGAATGGTTGTCCAGTTTTCAATCTGGAAAAAACCAAAGATTTGGTGGTGGATTCAGAGACATCATGCATGACTTATGAAAGCTGTGGAATAACACTGAGAGAAGCTTCCATACTCCACTAGTAAGTGTAGTTAAGATACACATCAGCTGTGTATGAACATGATCTCATGACACAACAATGTAAAGGTAGTTGTAGTACTCTGTGAGCTCAACTTATGCAAAGAAATCCAGTAGTCTTGCAAAGAAGTTCCAATATATCTGCAAGTTGACCAACTCAGCAATGAACTTATTCTTAAGCCCATTGTTGGAATGCAAGCCAAAGTAAATAGTGACCTACAACTGAAAGCCCTTGTTGAGTTATAATGTACAACTAGAGAATATGAACAGCCATAGCACAAGCCATCACAGAACAGGAGAGTGATGTGCAGCTCAGAAGCTACATAATACCCACCATGAACTCTTTTTAATGCATAAATTTATCGAACCCAACAAAGGCATTGCTTGTTGCCAAGACAACCCATTTCTCTAACAGCTAGCTGTTTACAGATCTGAAGTACTCCCACATGACAGAAACTTCAGTTATGTTAAATAATCCATGAGTGTTGTCCACACAGGATCAGCATGCACCCTGAGATGAAACCCTCCTCTTGCAGGGATTATTCAACCCAATTGTTAGTTTGACAGGCCACACAATCTGAGCAATCCACTGTTGATTGAGGTCACCCCAAGTCTCCACCGGATTCTGAGGCTCTTCTTCTATCCCGTATTGTGTCCACTGAGCTGCTAGCAGGATCCTCAATATTTCTTTCTCCGTTTACTTCAATTTCCTGCCCAACATCGACTGAATTGTCTCCCATATGTATGGCAGGATCCACAAAATCAGGAGAACTTGTGTCTGTCAAACTAGCAGATAATTGCTGTTCATTGATCACTGGGGTCCCTCGAAACCTCATTTCAGGACCTACCAACACAGGGCTTTCAACTGACATGACAGCTTTGGTGTCACCATTGCCAATGCTAGTGCTGCTAGCTTGAGGAAGTTGTACACCATTCACATTCTCAGTTGGAGCAAACTTTCTCTTCTTTTTTGCATCCATCTTCCGAGGCATCACATCAAAAAAGAAGTTACCTCCATTCCATACAGTGGCAGCCACTTTGAAGCACTCAAAGGTGATATGTAAGCGGTATGACTTGAAAATAGGTACAGCAAGAGACATGGTGGCCACTGTAAAGAGAGCCTGCAATACAGCATACATGACAATGCGATTCTTGTCTCCTAGAATGCCACTTAAACGCCACCAAATATTGTTGGCACGTGATGCTTTCCGAGACAGTTCCCTGTGAATGCCAAAATATTACCATCAAATACGGAAGAGATGGATTCACTTGAGATCAAGGCTAGCAAAATGCTTTACTGTGAAGACTTCGAGTATGCATTGGGAGGGTTCAATGAACCAAAACAGACCTGAATGAGGTCATTACTTCAGGATCCCTCAGCAATCGCTGCCGCCGTAACACATTCACGACAAGAAAGTAGAGCATTTGCCATAAACTGTAGGCAAAAAGTGGTACAACAAACAGCCACAACCAAAGAGAGTGATCATTTTCCAATAAGGGCCATGCTGGCCAAGGTCCGGTGTCCTCAGGTGAATGGTGGGAGAAAGTGCTTGGATCCCACCACCGAATGATGAAGAAAACAATTCCTGCAATGATGAAGCACATAGTTCAGCCATCTCTTCAGAACAAATGGGTGTCACATACATTTTTGCTGGAATTCAACACAGTTTGATAAAGCTGCCCTGGTCACCTGGAAGTAGATGGATAAGGACACTGACAATTTTGTCGATGGAGCTGAAGACAAGACTACATCGCCACACTATCAGTGCCCATGCCAAAGGCCCCTGCACAAGCATAGTAAGCATAGGTTATTCCAGCTTTAGTGCTTTGCAAACACTAGCAAATGGAGCAGAAGTAGACAGAAAGCCATAAGGGCAGAAGTTCCTGTGCACAGCACAATTCCTACTCCACCCACCTCTGCAAAAGAGAAACAAATGAGGAACAGTTTGTCATTGTTTGGGAAGAACACAAGCATCACGACAAAGATAAAGTTCGCATAATAGCAAAAGTCCTGCACCCACAAAAGACCTTCATCAGCAGCAGAAAAATTCCTGCACAAAATTTGTGCATCATGAACATGCCAACATCAAGCTAATGACTATCAATGACCCTCCACATTCATGCCAATTGTATCTAGGTGCGTCCTGACTCCTGAC
>Ga0116228_10003577_pt1 | contig 13674 bp, 12 predicted proteins | sample S1TSphfallax_2_FD_89694 | JGI IMG/M metagenome (GOLD analysis project Ga0116228, IMG submission 89694) | Host-associated microbial communities from peat moss isolated from Minnesota, USA - S1T2_Fc - Sphagnum fallax MG | ecosystem: Host-associated > Plants > Peat moss > Unclassified | place... | reverse complement strand
TATATATATATATGTTTAGGTACAAAATAAAATGACTAGGGTGCAATCACACTAATAAGAATTATTAAGATTGTAATCAATAACTGATTTTTCATGCTTTAGTATCAGAAATTATATTAATGTTACAAGTCTATAATTTGTTTAGATGAAAATATTTTAAATATATTATGAAAACATGTGAAACAATTTAGATTGAATTTAATTAGTATACAATCTTCAAGAATAATTCTAAAACATTATAACCAATGTTTTAAATCTTAAATTTTGTTTTAAAATGATTAAAATGCTTTCAAAATAATATAATCATGCAGAAATTTATTTACGCCTTTACATAAAAATATAATCTTAATTTTTTTCAATGAAAAAAAATTACTCTTATAAAAATCATGAATTTTTAATCTATCACCTTTTATTAAAAAAATCCCAATCCACCTCAATATCTTGACAACCAACACATCACTTGCTAAACAACCACCTAAGTGAACAGGTGAATCTTGAAACAAATGCATAGGCTTGGAAATGATCCCTAATAAAAATTTCATTAACAAGATATTTGGAAAGGATATATACATACATATATATAGAGGATTGACCTATGGGAGAATGGCAACATGATTGATAAAACATGTTATGTTTAGGAAAATCAAAATCTCAAATGCTTGAAATGAAAGACTACATATTTTGATGTGGCTAGCAAGAATATTATAATTCCGTGATTATTCGGTTAACAAAGTTCTTGTGGTTGCATGTACATATTGAGGTAATCTAGAATTAATATAGCCCATCAAAAAAGTAGTACCGACCTAAGGAGTTGCGGGCTCCCCATAGTAAAAAAAAGGTACCGACCTAAAAAGTCACGGGTCTCCCACAATTCGGTAACAAAGATGAATGTTGGTTCTTATACTTGCATCAAAATGATTCCATACATGTGTCAAAAAACACCAATATAAGATAATTGTGAATATTGGAATTGAGATATACACTGCAATATGATATCAAGTTGCATAATGGCTTGAAGAATAGTAACCACTTTGAGAGATTTGATCAATGATGGTTTTTTCAAATATGTTCTTTGTAAAGAACAAATTATGAAATTTCAATTATGAAGAAACACATGTTAATTTTCCTTTTCATGTAGGTGGGTTTGTGAAATGAATGAGGTAGTTAGGCTTGGAAGAGGTGGGTATGAATGGTATAAAAAAACAAACATTGAAAAAATTATTATATAGATTGGAGGGCATGCAATTTGTTTTTGAAATGCTCACCCTTTTTTGTTTTTTTTCTTGTCATACCTGATAGGTACCACCAATTTATTTATTTGAAGTAGATCTTTATACTCAGTAAAGACCCCAGCCACGAGCTTTACCATAATAAGGTCCTGTGCAAGGCTTTGAAAAATGTGGTGAAGAGGGGCGCCATTACAAAATTCACACCTTCAATGCCAGATCAACAACAAGGCACTTCATAAATAAGGAATACTCTAAAAACTCATATACCTTCAATTCAAATTCAATGTATAGTAATAGATCAAAGATAAGCCACTCTATAAACAAGAGATGTTGTCAAATTCATGCACCTTCATTTCAAAGCATAGTGGTAGACCAAAGACAATTCACTTCATAAACAAGGGATATTGGGCTAAAGGATACCCTAGTACATTGGCAGCTTCAACACTAATTAAATTCTTAGTAGAAATGTTTAGAATTTCAAAATACTATTTTCACAGAACCAGTGAAATAGAGAATCTTTTAAAATATTAAAAAATATTAAGTTTTTCAACATGGAATCTTCAAAAATTACTTAATTATTCAACAAACGGGTGTTGAAGCTGCCCCTGCACTGTTAAGACAAAGTTGTGCCACAGGGATGGAGATTGCATGAGGCTTTTAGTCATGTCATCTCCATCTTGAAGTCCGGCAAATGTCATTTTTTGTGTGTTTTATATACTGACTTTCCCAAGTAGCTTCATGCACATCTGTGCATTTGCGTCTTATGATCGTCAACCTTGAAAGGCAAAAACTGGCCTGTTTCATCCACACATAGGCTACTGAAAGAATATCTGTATCCTGCAAAAGATCAAATGGTTGAGTCTTTTACATCTGCACACAATCTCAACAGGATTGCTGCAGCCAACAATCTGATGAATCCAACAAGGCTAAACCCAATCTCAAAAGCTTCATAGTCAAATCTTGAAAGCCCCCCTTCCACCCCTCACGCCCTGATCCCCTCCTTACCACCCCCCCCCAAAGAGCTGTGTACACACCCCATGAACTTGGTCTCCACCAAGCCCTCTGAGATAGCCCAAATATGGAGTGGAATCTTGGAAACTCTATTTGTGAATTAATTCTGGAATATTGGGCATTTCAAGGACTATCATGAAGGCTAAGACCGTGTTGGAGGCCCTTCACCATGTACACCCTTCAAGAGGAATCTTTCCTAATTCAAAGAATTGTTTTGAAGGCCAAGACCTTATTAGAAACCTTTCATGTAAAGCTCCTCCTGGGGACTTTAAACAGTCACCTAGAAGCCTTTGGCCAGATCCATACTGTATTTGGAGGAATACTTACAAAGCATAAGAACCTTCAACCCGTTGTCATTCCATTTTTCAAAATGCACCATGTCTTCTTTTTTTCTCATGATCCCTGTCAGATGCCTGCCCTGTATCACAGGAAAAAAAAAAGGCACTCAAAAAAATCATTGATTTGTATCTTATGTAATACCCTCGGCCACATGCATTACCGGAATAAGGGACCACACAAGGCCTCAGGCACTATCTACACATAAATACCTGCTCCCAATATTTGGAGGGCATGTTACCCTGTGTATTTTTTCCCTGGCGTTCTCATTTGGGGCCAGAAGAGAGACTGCCACTCACTTCTCAACAATGGCACAATTTCTCAGATTGCAGGATCGCCTTCATCCCTATACAAACTTTAGAAGAGAGCATAGAATGTACTAAGTGTGTTGCTGGATTCCTAGTCATGCATTTTCAACAAACAAAAGAGCCCTTGTTGTATTATCTTTTTATAAAACCTGCCAAGTTTGAAGGCTTAACCAGAACAATTCATGACACAAAAGTTTTGCCAAATAAATGATGAAACTCTGCCAAAGTTTATAAAGAGAAAAAAGAAACAAGGGGCAAGGACCAAAGTCCAGGCAAGCAAACAGCCCAAAAGAGGCAGGCCACAAGGAGGAAAGGGAACTACAAAGAACTAAACCTTCCACCAGTCGCATGAAGCATATCAACTAAAGAGAGGGAAGGTCTTTGCACTTGCTGGGCGACCAAATTAGGTACCTTAAAAGATCCTACAAACTACAGACCTGCTTCACTTACTTTATTTTAAAGGATAAATTGGAGGGCATGCTACCTGACTTATTGTTTCCTCTGTTGTTGTGGGGGCGTTTGAAAAAGGGAAGGCAATTCCACTTTTCAAAATGCACCCCATTTTTATTAAAAAACTATTTCAGCAGCACCTGTTGCATGCCTAGCCTACAAAGTATCTTGGAAAAGAGAAAATAAAACCAGAGAAGGGTCTTTACACTTGGTAAAGCCCTCAGATGTAGGGTTTATTGGAATTCGGCCTGCACTTGGCCCTGCTAGGCGCATGTCTGTTTTCTAATAAAACCCACATCCTCCAACTTTACCCTACACCTAAAGCACTGCAAGAAATTTCTTAGGGTATTTAGAGGGCACCTTATATCCAGGAATATCCCTCTTAAAAGAAAAATAAAATGGGATCTATTAGCACCAAGTGCACCTATCACCTAAGGTGTCAAGTGGGGGCGCCCTAAGGTGGTGGTGTTAGTAAAACAAGGAGATATGGCTTGTGATACTACCTACCTTGGGCATTCAATTGGTTTGAAAAAAAAAAAAAATTGGTTTGATTTAGTTTGGTACTTTTGATTTTCTACGCGTAGGGCATGAAGAATAATTTGATACCTACCTACCTACCTGTTGGTGGGCAATTGGGTTTTTCGTGATTACGAGATGATGGGTGGAAAAACGGGGTCTGATTGGGGGCGCCCGGGGACGGAGGGGAAGGAAGAGGGTGCGTAGTGAGTAGTGAAGAAGAACCAACGACGCTCTAGACATGCTAGTGTGAAGCTTTTGCTCCTGCGAGACTTATGACGTCCGAGATATGTTCGAGAGTGAATCCGAGAAGAGGGGCAGATTCGACGTCGATAGAGGAGGAAGGGGAGCCTGTATTGGACTCAACAAATGCTCCAGACATAGCGGTGGTGTTTTGGGAGCTGCTTTGGGTATGTGGTGACTCGATGAGGCGTAGAGGCTACCTACCTATTAGAAAATCTCGTTCTTCTTTTTGTCCTTTTTTTTTTTTTTTGGTGGGGATAAACTTTTGATCAGCGCAGATTAGGGAGTTACCATTACCAACAACAACAGAAATGCACAGAAAGGAAAGAGGTGAAGGGAAAAAGGCTACGAAGCAAGATCTTTCATTGCAACAGCAACAGAGAGATGGATGCGTGATTGCAGGGAGTGCGACGTGATGCAAGGGAGGGATTTGATTGATAATACAAAGCAAATTTAGGTGAACCCATTATCTATCTTTTTCTCCTATTTCCTTTGCTGTTGCTTCCTCTCATTCCTATCTTCTGTTTACAAGAAGGATTAGTTGTTGTGAATGTATCTATCATATGCATGGATGAGGAGACGGCCATAGATAGATAGATAGATCAGGTGGGACCCTAGTGTAGCAGCCTCTGCTGTTGTGGTGCAGTGCTATATATATCCCCATGCAATCTCTCGTTACTTATGATTCGGCCTTCTTCTTCTGCAGCTCAGCATTAGCATTGTCTGGAGGAATTTTGTGTAGGTAGATTGGGAGCTCTGGTTGTCTTTCAATGGCTGGTGTGTGTGTGTGTGTGTGTGTTTTTTTTTCCTGGGAATCTGCCTTCTCAGTTGTGCCTGTGGATGGTGAACAGTCCCTGTTGTAGTACAATTTTGTTGCTGTTCTGCCTCACTTGCCAATTCATGATTAGTCATCTGGTTGGGTCCTTTAGGGGAAAAGAATCATCTTCAACATGTTGAGCTCATGGGTTTAGTATGTCACTTTTCCTTTTGCCGCATAACAGACAGAGATCAATTTTTTGTGGGTTCATGGGTTTTCCTGCTTGATTCCATGCTATGTTTTGGAGTTCAATCCCTGTAATGCTGCATTTCTCTAGTTTCTTTCTGGTTCTTTTGCCCTGCAGCACCAGTTTGCCAGAAAATGGCTTTTTTTTTTGGGTATACACTTGGGGATTGTTTTGAATTTTCTCAATGTTCAGTGCTGGCCGTTGTTGCAAGTTCTCTGTTTTGTGAGCCCTACTGTGTCATATGTGCGGTAGTACCACACATGAGTTCTTCATGTACAGTTATCAATAATAGCCAAGAGCAATCTTGAACTGCAATGTTTTAGTAAAGTTTGCATGCTGATTGATATCTGAAGCAGTTGTTTGGTTCTGGTCTGTGGCATTGAGTCTGCTTGGGAATTCAGCCAAGGGGATAAAACCCAGCAGTTTGAAGATATTTTCTGATATAAAATCTTGGGCAATTGAGCAGTTTGTTCCAAAATCCTTAGAATCTGTTATAATTTCTCTGTGTTCAAATGTAGTTTTGTTGTGATACCAGTCTGATCATTGGCATAAGCTTTTGCAATCTTTCTTTCATGTTGAGTGGAATTGAACTCAGAGAGTGACAGCTTTTGTTGATTTCTTTGGGAACTGTGGATTGTCCAGCAATGGATCGTGCTGCTACTGCACACCAGTGCTGTTTATAAATATGCTGTAATGCTATGTTCCTGCATCTGCACCTGCACCAAAGTTTCACCATGTGAATTATTTCTCATGCACCACTGGAACTTCTCTTGCTTGGTCAAAATACCTTGCAAGGAGAATGGCCCAACAAGTGGGAGACATTGGTGTAGGGTGCAGTGCAGAAACATTGCATTCTAGCTGAACTCTCTAGCCTATTGATCTGGAATGAATGTACTTCTCGTTCACTTGGAATCTACTGGTGCCCTGTGATGTCAACAGCATGTGGATGCATCGGAGGCAAAACTACAGTTCTCTGTGGTGTGTGGCCTTAGAGAAATTGTGAAGGTTGATGAAATCTATCTCAAGACAGGTAAAACTTGGGTACATATCCATGCTCAAACCTTCTTATCTGCTGTGCAATCATCCATTTTAATTGCATATTCTGTTCCCAAATTTGATATGTATAGGTTGCTGGTGTGACTGGCATTTTGAAGCATGGGCAGTGGGTGCATCAATTGTGTTTGTCTGCATTTGCGAGTAAGATTTTGAAGGGTGATCAGAATGTCCTTACAAGGGGCTATTCCATCTGAAGTTCTGGTTAATAAGTGTCTTGTTCTGGAGTCTGCAGAGACATCCTCTGAAATAGGTACATCCATGTTGAGCTTGTTGGCTGCACACCCATGTTATTTCATATAATAGTTTGGTTTTTTTTCGGGAGGGCAGGGGCAGTGCTTGTTTTGGGATATTTTGCTGATGTAGTTGCTGCTACATATCCAGGAGCAAGCTTATTGGGTGTCAAACAAGAAGGCACACACTTGGAGTTTTCAGCAGAGCATAGATTCCTGTTATGCTTGATCTCCAGAAACTGACTTACATCCATACAACATTGAGCATGTAATTGTTATTTGTGGAGAGGGTTTTTGGTCCAGGAGGTTATGAAATGCAGTCAGTGCATCGAGAGGGGGCAGAAGCTGAGCAGCTTTGGAGCTCTGATGCAGTGTGTGCCTGAATCTGGAATTGACAGCACTGCACTTCACCTCATGGGATACTCAAATCCATGTAATTGATATGATGAAGCCATGCAGGAAAGCTGTGACAAGAGTCCATGATATTTGAAATTGTGGCTTTGAAAGGTGCAGGAATTGTAACAACAGCATCCGCAGCCACCATTGCTGTGGTCTCAAGTCATGGTGTAAGCAAAGGATAATATAGTGGTTCTCCTGAGGAAGGAGCTGGACCAGTGGTGGGGTCAGGCTCAGGCATTGTCACAAGCTACCTTTTGACCATTGGTGCCGGAAATCTCTGGCCGTTTGCACTAACAATTTCCCAACAAAGTTTGGGACATGAAAAGTCTCTACAGCTCCCCCTTTTGTCATCATTACATTGTTTAGATGATGGATTTCAATGGCCCTGCAAAAAATGCAGGAGTCTGTTATCTTATCTAGGGTGGTGACGGCAGAGTTGGCATCCCTCTCCTTGCACACACAAGGACTTTTCCTACCTCTAATTTGAACACTGGACACTACTATAGTGGCCAGGTTTTAGGACCCAGCTTCATTGCAGGTTGTTGTCTAATTCTTGTCTCTTTCTTTTGTAATTGCTTCATCTTTTTTGGAATCAAGTCCTCCAATTTGACATCCATTGTATAAAAGTCCCTTTGCCTGGTGTTCAGTCAGTCAAGCCCTCACTGCAAGCCACATTGCTGTTGGTAATTTTTTAGAAAAAACAAAATTTCCCTTTTTGAAGCACAACAGCAGACCTGACATGACAAGCTGTTGGCCCCAAGTCAAGGTCATAGGGCAGAGCACCGGTAGCAGTTTCACCTGGCACAGCATTGGGTTTAAACCCTAGACCTTTTGAGGTCCGAGGGTCCTATAAGGGGCTATACCAACAAGCCATCACCCATGGGATGTAGTTGGTAATTTTTGCACTTGTTCCTGATACACAATGGTGGGACATGATGCAAAAGTGGTGGAATTTGACCTGGATCTCCACCCCCTGTTCTGTTTGGTTAATAAAAATAAAGCAAAGCGCTTGATTGACAATTTATGTTTTGTGTATTCAAGGAATGGAATGGAATAACATCATAATTTATTTTCCATTGTCTCCAGACATGTGACAGAAACTCAGGAGACAGACATTTGTAAAATATTTTTGTTGGCCAGAAATTTAGCAGATTATATAAAATACTTATTTACTTACACCCACCATCAAAAACTGTGAAATTACTGGGGATCAACAATGGTAACTAGTCACCTCTATTCATTAAGGTCTATTGGTTCAACAAGTGATATCACAAGGTTATAATCAGTGTTGGGTGGTTATCAAAATTGAGGTGAGAACTGGTCCCGTTTTCAGATTGTTCTCACCATGAAAATTAGAGAGTATCACCATTGATGCTACCCAGATTGACACCCAGCCCTTGGTTCTCTTTCAAGTGAGAACCAACCCTTTGAGAACTGCCTTCTTGGAAAAAAAATCTGAGAACTGTCTAGAGTAATAAAAATTATTCAGTGGTGGTTCTCAGCTATAGGGCTCTAAGAGGTTAGTCTAGGGGTAGATAGGATCTACTTAGAAATAATTTTCTGGAATTTAAAAGTTTTTAGCTAGGACATTTATCTTTCAATGAGCATCTTCTAGAATTTTTATTGTTATTTTAAACAAATGAATTATGGTAATTGGGTTGAAAAAACCACCTAAGGAAATTGACATTTATCAATTTTTTAGAACTGTCCATTTGAGAACTGGCTAAAAAAAATAAGAATTGAAAATCTGAAAACTTGGAAATTTGCCTGTAGAAAAAAGTCTTTTTTAGAACCAGTACTGTTCTCCAAAGTGATGAGAAGAATTGGAGTCAACGGTTCTCAGAAAAATCTGAGAAACACCCAACACTAGTTATAATTGTGCTCTCATTCTTGGCACGTCTCTTTTGGTTTAGCTAAAATTGACATAACCATTACCTTTCCAATGTTGTTCTGGCCTTCTTTTTGCAATCTCATAGATATGAAGTTGGACTGAACATTAATTGCTTTTTTTTGCAAGCCAACAACTGAGTATTGTTGATTACAATATCTCTTGTGCATATGATCTTCCCAAAAGCATCTTTGTTCTAGCATCACAACTACATATTTTTGAGCTGCTATGCTAGATATTTTCTCTCTTGATCCGTCTTTTTTGTAGCAGTTGAATAACATTCCGCCTCTGTCTTACTGGTTTTTTTGGGTGTGTATCTTGTTCTTCTTAAACAAAATTGTGGAAGTGTAGTGAAGAGTCATCTGTAAGCCAGCACTATTGTATAAGATCAGCATACCTCAAGACATTCATAAGTGTGGTTGAGAACATGTTTGTGTGGAACATTGCCAGCAGTGAACAATTATACAATGTGTCCACTACCTCACTCTGCAATTTGCTGAGATGTGAAATACCTTCTCCACCACTCCATTTTTTAGAAATTACCACCCCAATTTTCCATATGCATAGCCAAGGTTCCTCATCTTGAGCAAATTCAGAGCATCTCCATAACAACATTTTTTTGAATTGCAACTTTCCCAAGAACAAAGCACAGTAAAAAGATCAAATTGTTTGATAACATAAATTGCTTCCAAAAAAACGCTTTGCAAAGAAATGCAAAAGAATGATCCCCACCCTTCATATTACATTGCAAATGTATTCTCAATGTTAAGTGTTTTTGCATGGTATGGTGAAAAGAAAAAACTATCACAATGTTACAATTTTCACTATAAGCAAAAAAAATTGAATGATTTGGGAACATAGTTGGAAAAGGTTTAGTAATCAAAACATTAGAATTTTTTTGTGGATTATCAATTGGATTATTGACTAAAGATGTTATAGTCGCCTTAAACAAGTCACATAAGACACTATGTCACAAGGGAGATCTGCATGGCATTAGTCACAAATTCTTGTTTTTATAGCAAGATGTTGAACCAAATGATGCCATTTATCCTAACCTAGCCTACCTAACTACCTACTTAGCCACCTATTTATTAACATACCTACATATCTATTACATAGGTAGGTAATAAAAAGTTACTATAGGTTGGGTGACCTAGCTTAAGTTAAAAATTTAAATCCCAACAACATGGAATAACTAGAATCTACCACACTGTTATGAAGTACAATAAACATAATTATGTAAAGAATGCCATGAACATATATCTTTAAATTTCTAATCAACCCCATTGGTTTTGTGGTGGTTTGATATGCCATCCTCATATTATATGGCGCATGTTTAGGCTTTGGAAGCCCTAATCTTAATTTCAATTGTTATATGATTATATTAACTTTAGAACCTCCATCCAACAACACATCTTCTATTGTATTCTTCACAATATGTACTTGGATAATTGTCATATGATTATCTATTGTTACAACAGTCGTCTCTACCTTTTGTATTAAATAACCAACTTGTTTATTTGTGGTTGCTCTACTTAAATTATGAATTTTTTCTAGTTTTAGCTTATGTGAAAGAAATCTATTTAACTCAAGAGTTATTTTAAGTAATTATCCCAAGTTCAATATAAATTTTGTTTCTAGCATCTATTTACTGATGTCTAGAAAAATCTTTTTAATTATAATCAATTTCTCTTGTGAATTCATTACCTCTTAAGATTTTTATGCTTTCACAGGAATAGTATTTAGCATACTCAGCCAGGTTGTGTTCCATCCCTCCATGGACATGGATGGCCCTTATGTCTAGGTCTGTGTTTTCTGAATATGTTGAATTCTCTCCATCATTGATTTCTTCAACCACTCTTCTTTTTCCCATTCAACAACACTATTTGCTTTCCTTGGTTCTCTATCCTTGAACACATGTTTTTTGGTTGTTTTCTTTCTTATTGTTACATTAACATCCACCACATTCACATTTACAACAACTGTTTGTGTCTCAGCAATAGGTTGAACCTTTGTTACTGTCACAAATTTTCCATGAAACATCTTCTACATCTCAGTAAAATTTAAACAATTTGTCATTTTATGTCCATTCAAACCATAGATGTGATAGGCATACAAAGATGTTTCTTACAATTTTTGACTAAGTTGGGCTACTTTTGTAGTTGCCATTATAGTTTGTTCCTTCTTCTTTCTGCATGTCTCCACATTGTGATTAGTCATCCCACAATTTGTGCAAAACTTGTCAATTTCCTTTATATTATTCTATGTTTTTGGTGGTGCTTTCTGTTTTGTACTATGCGGTTCTAACAATGCATTCCTTGCTTTGGTAGTACTCATCCCTTCTTCACACAACATCGCTATCTCCTTATGTTGTCGAAGTGTTAACCGTTTCATCCTTGCAGTCGCAATTCTGAGATATGATTACAAACTCGTTGTAAACACAATAGTCAAGAAATTGTTTGTGGTTGGCACTTATAAATCATGAGCTAGCTTCTGAATCCGCTCATAGTAAACCTCCACCCTTTCAGTCTCCTATTGCTTCATGTTCTTTAGCTCCATTTATATTTTTTCATCATTTTGAATCTTTCGATGACATTTGCAAAATGCTTGTGTAAGCTTCGAGAAAATATATTTAAGAAATTTTGACATGTAACTATGACACCAATTTGATGCAATATCTCTTAACATATAGTTAAATGCATTAATGATATATTCTTCAAAAGTTTTTGCATTTGCCTTCATTATAAAATTAAACATTATAACATGAGCATCTAGGTCAACATCTTTTTTGAATTCGGGATATTTAAAAGCCACCCTATTTGGCCTAATAAAATGGCCATTTATGTGGTTAGGAATTCCTTGAGTTATGATAGATGGTTATCAATATCCTCCTTTTGGATTTTCAGCATTTATACTTTTGTACCTTCCAACAGCTATTGAGCTCATTGTGGTTTGTATGTGGTTTTGTGTACATGAGTAATCATTATTAGATTAGTAAACACCATCTGTGGTGTCCCAACAACTCTAATATTTGTTGTTGGTAGTCTTGAACTCCTACTCAATTCCTTCCTATTGAAAATCCACCCGATTTGCGACTCAAGTTTATTGCAAATCCAATAATTATTCCCTTCTAGTAATGTGCATGCTAGACGCAATAACCATTTCCACTCCTATGGTTGTTATGACCACATTAACTGATTGAATAACCTTTATCCCAATAGGTTGTTTCCAATTTTTAACAACTGTTATTTTTTATACTCTTTGTGAAGTTGTGTTGGCTTGAGTCCGACAATATTCCATTTTGTGGTTACCCATCGGTAGCCTCTATGATGCAAAATGTGGATGTGAATACACCTCTAGTTCTTTGCTCTTGAACTATATGGATGGATGAATATGTTGATTTTGTGGTCCCAATTGGCTTCCCAACTCCATGCCTTTTAGTTTGTTCAGAACTACATGAATTTCTAGTTCCTATTCCTATGAATGATCCATTAATGTTCTTGCCACATTTTATAACTCCACATGTCTAGCAATACTTGTTCTGATGTGGAAAAGCACAAAAGGACAATCCATAATTGCATGTCCTTTTTCCTCACATAATGCAAACTCTTGAAAGTAATCTGATTACTTTTGAATCCACATATTTAGATTTCTTTGATGTGAGTATGATTGTGGTACTTCATCTAACACATTCACCTATGCTTCTGCATATTCAAATGATTATAGGTAATTTTTCTCAATCTCCTTAGGCACATCAATATCGGTGTTTTCTTCCACCTCCTAGTCTCCCATTAGTTCATAGTAATATGGAAATGTAGACTTATACACAAACATGGGTTGTATACCTCTTATAATATCCCTTCCTTGATTAATCACTAACTTTGGACTTGAGAATTCTTGTGGCTAATCAACTATTGCAAAATTATTTGCTTTGTCTTAATCTCTACAACTTTGAACCACAGATTACGACTTAAAGATATTGCACCCATTCATTTAGGTGAATAGTCAACTGTATCTCTCTCCATGGAGATCGTCATCTATAACTATGCCTTTTTTGAAGACCCCTAATCCATACTTCATGCCATACCACCTTTTGTGGTAGAAACAACATGTGTGCCCTGTAGGTCTTTTTTCTGTTCTCAAAACTTGTTTGTCCAACATTAAATTTGGATATGGGGTTTTTATAAGTTATGCATACTCCTCTCCATTTTCAAGATTGGTTTATATTTATCTTTCAATGACTTGACAATTTGCCTCCAAATCCATTGTTGTTATAAACTCTAAATCACCATCCAATTCATCTTGCTTCAAAATCTTTCATCAGAGTTTATAAATCGCTCTACAATCCTTATGACATTAACCATTTAGACCTCTGATACTTTCTTTAACATACCCACTTTAAATTCTAAATTAAAAAACAAAACCATTCATCTGAACACTTTCATCTACAATATAACAATAGAAATTGTAGAAAACCTTCTTGTTATTGTAACAAAAGATTTTTAAATATTCCCTACAAGATGGTCACCAAATGATAGAAATGAAATTTAATTCCTACAAAAAATTATTCCACATTAATGTAACAAAAGACTTGCACTACAATATGCACACATTCACAATTTCTTCCTTGATTTTAAACACACCTAATTTTGTAGTTCATTAAAACACCAAATTCATAATTATTTCATATAACTAAAATCTGCATTTCAAAATATAATGTAGAAAAATCCAAAGACAAAATTATAATTCATTTCATTACATTTTTATACTACAAAAAACTCACACAACAATATAGATAAGGAAATCACTACAAAAGTTTCACTAATAGAAATCACCCAAAATGTAACCACTCCATTTACGACTACATGCGACTTGTAGTCATTTGCGACTAGATTTGAGAATATTTGCAACTATAAGACCAAATTTCAACTATTTTGGTCATTCTCACAACTATGATGCAACTATTAGAAATTTCATCCTATTGGTTGGATCGATTTTACATTT
>Ga0116228_10003576_pt1 | contig 13675 bp, 11 predicted proteins | sample S1TSphfallax_2_FD_89694 | JGI IMG/M metagenome (GOLD analysis project Ga0116228, IMG submission 89694) | Host-associated microbial communities from peat moss isolated from Minnesota, USA - S1T2_Fc - Sphagnum fallax MG | ecosystem: Host-associated > Plants > Peat moss > Unclassified | place... | reverse complement strand
GTGTTTTTCATAAATAAATTTAGGGGCTTCAGACCCCTATGGCAGAGGGCAAAAAAATATACTTTCTACCTCCTGCCTCCTGCCTCCTGCCTCCTGCCTCCTGCCTCCTGCCTCCTGCCTCCTGCCTCCTGCCTCCTGCCTCCTGCCTCCTGCCTCCTGCCCTCTGCCTCTCTTTGGTGAAACGCCCGCCTTTTCTTCCAGACGCTCCGTGAACAGCATCGCAAAGATGAAATTTTTATAAATAATTTGGATTTCCAGAAAATTCATACTAAAAAAACGCTTAATCATCTTACAATCAATTGATATTTAGCCATAGATCAATTAAGATATAGAGACTAAACAGCCATAAACTAAATTGTGTAAGGCTTTAAGCTTGTTATCTATCGGGAATTAGTGAATGAGTCTTGACTGATTTGTTCTTGATGAACTAACATAGCTTACATAGGTAAGTTAAGTCAATTAGTCTAGTTGATTAATTTAATTTTTCTACACCAAATGCCATAATTGACTAAATAGTGAATTATGGATAGCTCAGGTAAAGTGATTGACAATAATGATGAAGACAGAACAGTAAAAATAGTTGTATTTCTTAATGAATCAGAACGTATACGCTTTAAAGTGGCTTGCGCTGAAGAAAAAACTACTATGAGTCAAAAGTCTAAAGAGCTTATTAACGCTTGGCTAAAAGAAAGGGAGACTACTAAAAAATGACCACACCAGAAGGCAGGTTAGACCGTATAGAGTCCATACTAGAGCATTATATAGAAGCTTCCAGTCGTCAAAATGCTAGTTTAGGTAGCAAAATTGATAATTACATAGAGGCTTCTAGCATTCAGATAGCTAACTTAACTAACAGAGTTGATAGCTATATAGAAGCTTCCAGTCGTCAAAATGCTAGTTTAGGTAGCAAAATTGATAGTTACATACAGACTTCTACCGTTCAGATTAGCAGCATGACCAATAGTATTGAGGCTTTATCTCGTAGAGTTGATAATTATATAGATGTTGCTAGTACTCAAAACGGTAACTTAACCAGGACTGTTGAAACCTTGATTAATAATGTTGTGGAACTAATTTACAAGGTAGATGATTTTATCGGGACTTCCACTACAGTATTAGCTAGGAGTGCTTTATTAGATGACTTAGTAGTGGGACTACATGAAATCACTACGCGACTAGATACTAATTTTGTAGTACTCCAAAATAATTTAGTTACTCTCCAAAGCAACTCTGAGAACCATCAAAGGAATTTTGAGCTACACCAACGGGAGTTTGACGAAAATCAGCGATCAACTAATGCAGCCTTGGAGAGACTAGAGGCGATTCTAATGAAGTTAACCGAGGGTAGAAATGAAGGAGGTATACAATAGATCTTATCCCATATGGATTTAAGCGCAATACCTCTGAATGAAGTTTCTATTGTTTTAGATGACTCAGAACTTTTGTCAGAACCTGTAGCAAGTCCAAAAAAACTGGTTTTCAAAGCAACTTCTTTAAACACTCAAAGATTGGACTTTCATCAAGAAGAAGCTAATGTCCGATAGAATTTTGCTGGATACTCATTTTCTAATCTTTAATCATGCTGAATTGAAAAAAATTTAATTCTTTAGAGGGATGGAAAACTCCATCGACTATTGAACAATCACAAGATTTGTCGGTTCTAATCTGACTTGATTCCCGTTGCGCCCTTTCTGATCTTCTTTAGCAGAGCGATCGCTGACTAACCTTAATTATTTAATAATTCAAATGAAATTTCAGGTAGTTTACTCATAAATGATTGATGAAATCTCCCATAGTGTCTGTAAACAATCAGCCTAAATCATTACCACTACTGACATATCACCACCTGTAGGATGAAATTTGTTTCTACACTAACCAAGCTCAAGAGGCTGTTCGCAAAGAATTATAAAGCAACAGATTGAGATTATGAATATACCTTTTCTGCAATTTTTGCCTTGTTTTCTTCATTTCTGGCTCTAATTGATTAGTTATATTTCTTTGCTCATTGCCTCTTATGTACCTTATTTATTATCAGGATGTGGTTTCTTTTGAAAATTTATTGCTGAGGCTATTAGTTTTGCTACTTGTCCATTTTTATCGCTTGATATTTCTAAGTTACGCACATCTATCTTGTCACCCTTGTCACCCTTGTCATCTTTTTTAACGACGAAGTAGGAAGTACCAGTACAAGATGGAGTACATTTACCATCTGAATTTAATTGTATTTCAATCCAACCGTCCTGATTTCCTGTTATGGATGGGATATGGAATTTAGAAACAATTTGGTCTTTACTTTTTATAAGAAAACCATAAAGACTATCAACAGAAAGATGTGTTTTGAATTGTGCTTGAGCGCCACAACCATTGGGGTATTCTTTTGTAGATGTTTCTTGAACACACATTACATATGTATTTCCTGTTAGTATAACCTCATTGTTGTCTTTATAAGAGAAATTCCATACACCCATATACGTAGGATTCTGATGTGCTACTATCTCTTCCTGAGTTGGGTCAAATTTTATATATAAAGTTTGACTTTCATTAGCATTAGCATCTGCTATATCTACAGTTGGCTTTTGTGGATTTTTAGGTATAAGAAAATGGTATGCACTACCACCAGCAATTAGTAATACTAAGATATTAAATGCAATATTTTTACTTACGAATCGTCCTATTTGGTGAATAAATTCCGGAATTTTACCCATTTCACAACTCCTGATACTTTTTGTATTGCCCTTTGTGTACTTTTACTTACACGCGAGTATATCGTTTAAGTATCCAATTAATGTATTAAATTTTGTAAAGTAATTTCAGTTCGCCTTAAAGATATTTTTGAAATTACTCAAGGAGAGAATAGGTTTTCTGGTGGTTTTAGGTCAATGGAATGATAGACTAAATGTTACGGTGTATTACACAGTACTCTTTAAGCTTGCTAATCGTCATAAATTAACTTAGGAGGTTTAAATCCTGTAGTAAAGCATATAAAAAATATACTTTTTCCCCTGTCTCTCTTATCTTCTGCTCCCTGCTTCTCTTTGGAGATCTTAGTTAAGTAATAATTATTAAAATAAGAAGACTTTTGTATGCACAACTAAATAAGTAAATTCATGTATACTATATCTCAAAATCATCTATAGTTTCCTTGATATCTATGAGTTTCTGTATTAATCCGCGCTGTCCTTCACCCCAAAATCCTGATCATACTCTGTTTTGTGAAGCTTGTAGCTCAGAACTCCTGCTCCAAGGACGCTATCGCGTAGTAAGTGTACTGGGAGGCGGTGGTTTTGGCAAGACTTATGAGGTGAAAGAAGGAACAACTGTTGTAAAAGTCTTGAAAGTGTTAACCAACAATTCGCCCAAAACAGTTGAGCTATTTCAACGGGAAGCTCAAGCTCTTAGTCAATTAGATCATCCGGGAATTCCTAAGATAGAGAAAAACGGTTATTTTATTTTCCATTCACGGGATGAACAGCAGCCTTTGCATTGTATGATAATGGAAAAGATTGATGGGGATAATCTGTGGAATTACATCAAAAAACGTGGTAGACCTATTGATGATGATTTAGCCCGTCGTTGGTTGATTGAATTAGTCGAGATTTTACAGCAAGTCCATGAAAGAGATATTTTGCATCGTGATATCAAGCCGCAGAATATTATTCTCAAGCCAGATGGGAAACTTGCTTTGATTGATTTTGGCGCAGTAACAGAAGATCAAGGGACGGAATTAGCTACACAAGCGTCGGGTGGAGGTTCTGGGACAGAAGCTGCAACTAATAGCGGTGGTGGTACAAGTATCGGTTCAAGGGGCTACACACCGTTTGAACAGCTTCATGGTCAAGCTGTACCACAATCAGATTTTTTTGCATTAGGACGTACTTTTGTGTATCTGCTAACAGCTAAAGAACCAGTTGATACAAGTATTTATGATGCTTTTAATGATGAATTAAAATGGCGATACTTTGCTTCTAGTACTCCGTCGGATTTGGCAGATTTAATTGATCAAATGATGGATAGATTACCACGTCAACGTCCCAAAAGTACATCAGAAATTTTACAAGCTTTAAGAGTAAGCCCTTCTCCTCAGTCTTCACCTACGCCTGAATCTGTTTCAACTCATTCTCAGGATGATAAAGAAGAAAAGCCTGTGACACAGGAGTTAGAAGAAGTAAAATCTAAACGATTACTATATGGACTTAGGGTAATAATTTTATCGTTTTGCATTATTTCATATCATTTTTTGGCTAAAATTCCCATAATACTACCCATAAACAATGATATTTATGCGGCTTTACTTTCAATCTTTTTATCTATATTCGTTGAGGATAGACTATATGAAATCCTTGTGAAAAGAAAATAGCATAAGGAGTATGTATAACCGACTTTATGATTTAGATTTTGGAACCAAATCAAATTTTTGCCAACAATATAATTGAGATAAACTTATGCAATTTAAACAGCAAGTACAAATTTTTCAAGAAATTAGAAAATTTGCCCATGTAAGGATAAATTTATCTCAAGTATATCAAGAAATTATCCAAGAATTAGATGCAATTAGCCTATATGTAAATACTAATAAATTAACTATTCAGGTGTTTAGTCAATCTCCTCCTCTATCTCAGGGAATTTATAACTTTTTAACTTCTAACCAATCTCTTCAACAATTTTACCAAGCCACAATATCAGAATTCCCCACAATATCATCAGTAGCACCAACTAACTTACTCCCTACTCTCATCCTCAAAGGTAACTCAGCATCGGGACAACAAGAAACTCAATATAAACTTACTTCTAATCAACACATTCTAATTGGGCGAGACTATCAACGTTTATCACAAGATATGCGTGGAGAAAATGCACAATTAATTGCTTTACCTGGATATAGTAAGATTTCTAGTGTTCACGCTAAAATTCAGGGTGTAAATAATGCTAGTTCCAATTCTCTACAATGGCAAATTTGCGATCACAATAGTACAAATGGGACTTATGTTAACGGCGATCGCATTACAGGATATAGAACATTAAATCCAGGAGATCGCATCACTTTAGCTTATCCATCTCCTCATGAAAAAGGAGTGGAGTTTATTTTTCATTGTCCGCCTAGTAGTCCATCTAGCAAAAATCAAGACTTAAAACAATTAATTCAAGGTAATATTATCTTCTTAGTAGCTACATATCAACAATTATTAACTGCTGACGAACACTTCCTGCTTGATTTAATTAGCCAAACACAAATTTCTGGTTTTATATTAATTGTAGATATTTCAGGAGCTAACGAACAAGCAATCCAAAAAACAGATGCTGAATTAGCAAATCTGCATAACGTATTAACTGTGAAGTATCCTGCGATATCTGATAAATACCTCTTAATGAAACTAATCTTATATCCTTTCTATCAACAAAATCCTCCAACTTCACTTCATCCAGTTACACAGCAACAATTTGAGCAATTATATAGCGTACTTATGAGTCTGACTCAAGATAAGGACGAAATTATTTTTACTCGATTCACTTTGAGATTGAATACTCAAATCTATCGCATTGAAGAACTTATTAATCAACAACAGCGTATATTACAGGAAAGTGTTCAAAAGATAGAAGTATCCTTACAACATCAATCTATAGATGATTGGAAAGAGCGCGTTAGAAGAGCTTTTACCAGAGTCCATGAAGAGAAAGCTGAGTTTTTTGCGCTTAGTAATCATGATTTCCGGCGATCGAGTACAGATTTTATTGCTCCCTTCATCTCTGGAGGCTTTTTACAAAAACTTAAATTGTTTATAGAACAATTAAATCCCGTTGTCGCCAGCCAAAACGGAAATATTGGTATTGAATTACAGTCACCAACGAATTCAGATACCCACGCAGCAATACTCCAGTTCTGTAAAAATGAATTAAATCACTGGGTAACTCAAGAGTGGAATCGCATTAGTAGTGGATTAAATTCCCTCATTCAAGATAGTTACGCTACCCTGAACTGTTTACCATCATTCACATTACAAAATCCATTTCATCAAACACTTGCGCAAATTGATACTCAATGTAGTTTACAAGTTTCCTTTGTTGAGCTTCAAGATTCAGTCTATTTTCAAAACGCGCAATCTCAACAAGTGACTAATAATAGTTCAGATAACTTACTTAATTTTGGTATTCAAGCCGCAATGGTGGGTGGAATTGCAGCAGTAAGTGTTCCTATAGCTATGATACAAGCCACTGGACTTGCAAGAATTTTGATTGGCTTAGTTGGAGATCATCTTAGTCGTGATAAGCTGCGAGCTTTAAAGCTAGAACAGACTGTTGATTCTCTTAAACACAATTTGTTTAACTTCTACCAAGGTATTGCTAAATATATGATGGATAGAGTTATACAAGATATAAATACCGCTTTAGTTACTGAGGACAAGCAGTTTAGAAGGGGTATGGAAGCTATTGACGAGCAATTCAATGTTTATTTTAATCAGTTAAGAGTAACGCTGGAAAACTATCAGGTTAAGCACAATAGTTTAGCTCAGGAGAGAATCTTGCTAGAGCAAATTAAACATTTAGGAACTTGAAATTTAGCTTATACGATTTTTTGTAATGGTTTTAACAATTTTATTTAAATCTTTATATGCTTTAAAGTAACAGTATAAGTTATAGTATTCATTAGGTAATATGCTGCAAGTTTATTAATTTTTGAAAAGGTATAGATTATGTCATTTTTGGGCAAGCTTGGAAAGTCGGTGAAAAAAGAATTCCACAAAGTACAACATGAGGGACACAATATAGTCAATGAAGTACAACATGATGCGCACAAGGTCGAAAATTTGCTCGCAAAACCAGTCGAGAAAGTAGAAAATGTTGCAAAAGCAGTAGTTGAGGGTCCAGTGAATCTGGCTAAAGGAGTTACTAAAGATACAGTACACGCAATTCGTGATTTTGCTCATGGGGACTTTAAAGATGGTTTCCATCAACTAGGTAATGCGGGTGCGGAATTTGCAGAACAACCAGAAGCGATCGCTCATGCGGCTGGAGTAAATTTGCAGATTGTTGGTGAGGTAGCGGGTGGTACAATAGGATTTATTATGGGAGGTCCTCTTGGTGCGGTAGCGGGAGCTTCTGTTGGTGGTCAGTTAGGGAAATTGGAAGACCAGATAGCTAACCACGACACTATTACTGCTTCAGAGGTGATTCAAGATACTGGCGAAATGGTTCTGGATGGTTTGGGTGTACCTGCTGATGATATTCCTCTAGCTGATTCAGCACTTCAAATTGCTGGACAGGCTATTGATGGTAATATCACTGCTTCAGATGTGATCAAAGATTTGGCTGGAACGGCTCTGGATGGTTCGGATATATCTGCTGATGATATTCCTCTGGCTGGTTCAGCTTCAGATGTGCTCCAAAATGTTGCTGGAACGGCTCTGGATGGTTTGGATATATCTGCTGATGATATTCCTCTGGCTGGTTCAGCACTTCAAGTTGCTGGACAGGCTATTGATGGTAATCCTATTACTCCACAACAAATAAGTAGCGATATTGCGAATTATGTTGGCGGTCCCTTAGGACTTGCTGTTGGTGCGATCGCCGCACAAGCGATCGCCGGACAAAAAATTAATGGAAGTACTCTCAAACAAGAATTAATCCAAACAGGTAAAGGTATTGTCGGTCAGGAACTTGGTGTTTCGCCAGAATATACTCAATTAGGAAATTCCATTGGTCAAGGTATCCCTCGTGGGAATTTGTCTGCTCAAAAAGTCGCCAAGATTGCTACTCAACACACGGTAGGACAATTGAGCAATTCTCAGGGATATGGTCATTTAGGAAATTCCGTCAGTCAAGCTATCGCTTCGTCCGAATTATCTTCGGGACACTCCGCGAAAGGTTTCCCTCATGGAGACTTACACGTTAAGGGAGTTTCCCCAATTATACCGCACCACATAGCCGCAAATTCATCTAATTCTAAGACACTCAACGAAGGCTCATCTCATCTTATTCACCATAATGAAACTCATCCAGGTCATCACTCTATAACATCTGATCAACAGCATCACGTTCCCCCGCATGATGATCATCACATTGATCGCCAGCATTCTCATAGTGGTAAATTGTCCGCCAATGACCAACATCTAAGCCAGCATCATCCACATTCTCAGACATCTTATCATCCTAATTCATTGGGTCAACCAGTCCATAATCATAATTTGGGTACTAAACATACTGTTGAAAATCATAAAGGTTCATCTCATCCTATTCACCATAATGAACCTCATCCAGGTTATCACTCTATAACGGCTGAGAAACATCATCATGTCTCTCATGATGTTGATCATCACATTCATCACCAGCATTCTCGTAGTGGTGAATTGTCCGCCAATGACCAACATCTAAGCCAGTATCATCGACACTTTCAGACATCTTATCATCTTAATTCATTGGGTCAACCAGTCTATAATCATCATTTAGGAACTAAACATACCGTTGAAACTAATCTAGGTCATCACTCTATAACTTTTCCTAGACATGATGACGGAAGCGATCATGTTCGTCGTCACATTGATCAGAGGCATTTTCATAGTGGTGATTTCTCCACCAATGACCAACGTTTGAGCCAGCATCCATACCGTCAGCAGTCCTATTATGGTAATTCATTTAGTCAACCAGTTCATAATCATCAGATTGTAGCTGAACATACCATTGCAACTAATGAAGGTTTATATCGTATTAGTCGCCCTAATGAATCTCTCAATCCTAATTCAACCTTACCAATTAGGAACCAATATCCAAGTTATCCATCTATAACTTCTCATGAACAAGTAAGTAATTATGTCAATGGACAGCATCTTCGTAGTGGTGAATTTCCCATCAATGAACAACGTGTGAGTCCACATTATCCAGAACCTCAGCAATCGTATCATCCTAATTCATCTGTTCAACCAGTAAATAGTCAGCCTTTGGTAACTCCACATACTGTTCCAACTGTCGAAAATGTTGGTGGTTCTTCAGCAGTCCATGTAAGTCCTCATTTACATCACTAATGTCTGGTGTAATTTTTTAACCGATTAGCAATTTGGGTAAATTGGTGGCGAAGCGGTATCAGATGCGGGCGTAGCGATCGCCCCAGACATGAGGAAAAATAAATAATCTACCTAATCAAGTAGGCGATGTTTATGACTAGTCTCGCCTACTTGACTATGGTGGAAGCGATTCCGAAAGCGGGCGGGCACAGCCATCGCCCCAGCAGTAAGTCTAGTTTAGTTAATTATCTTACCGACAAGATCAGATGATGAGCGCAAAGCATCGTTATTGTTACGGCGAATAAATTCGCTTTGCTATTCTCAAACATTTAATCAATTCCGTAGATCAATCTATACTCAATCAGTAACTGAATTAACTGAAGATTTTAATCCAGCAATTTATATGCTCCTTGATAAGAGATTTAGCGTAGGAAATAGATCAAAAGATAGATATAATTCAGCAGATATTCACTAAAATAAACTATATAGATATTAGAGAGATAAAGGAAGTTTTTTATGCGGCGCGATTCCATTTTTTATTCCCTTTTTCAAAAATACCCAAGCATCCTCTTTGAATTACTGGAAAATCCTCCAGATAATGCAGATGGTTATCGGTTCGATTCAGTAGCAGTTAAAGAGCCAAAATTTGAAATCGATGGGGTATTTTTACCACCAGAAACATTAGCGCTAGGGATAGTTTATTTTTGCGAGGTTCAATTCCAAAAGGATGAAAAATTGTATGAGCGCTTATTTGCTGAAGCATTGCTATATTTCTATCGCAATAGAGATCGATTTGAAGATTGGCAAATAGTAATAATTTACCCCAGTCGCAGCAAGGAACAAACAAAAACTCGACCTTATAGAGCTTTTCTAGCTTCTGAACAGGTACACCGCATATACTTGGATGAGTTGGGAGAATTGGAGCAATTACCACTTAAGCTGGGCTTATTGGTATTGACTACCTTAGATCAGAATCAAGCACCAGCAGCAGCAAGATATTTAATTAACCGTTCTCAGCAAGAAATCAGTGAACCAACTGCTACTCGCGCGAAATAATTACCTCTATTATTTCTTATCGTTTTACTAGTTTAAGCCCAAAGGAGATAGAAACAATGTTAGATATTAGTTTTGAGCAGACGCGCTTGTATCAAGATTTGAAACAGCAAGCTGAAGAACAAGGTCTGGAACAAGGTAGACAAGAAGAAGCTATAAAGCTTGTGCTGCGTATACTGGCTAAAAAGTTCCGGGAAGTACCAACTCAATTAACCATACAGATAGAAGGTTTATCACTACAGAATTTAGAAGCTTTGGCTGATGCTTTATTGGATTTTGCTAGTTTAGATGATTTAGTTAGTTGGTTACAACGGTTAGCAAGAATTAAGACAAAATAATTAATCTACCCAATCAAGTAGGCGATGTTTATGACTAGTATCGCCTACTTAATTATGGTGCGATGCCCCAAGGGGGCGGGCGCAGCCATCGCCCCAGCAGTAATTCTAGTTTAGTTAATTATCTTACCGACGATCTTCACAAGATGAGCGCAAAGCGAGGTTATTCTTTCAGCAGTAAAAGAAATTAGTCATCAAATTGACACGCTCCTTCATAAATTTTTCTGCCTTTTTGGAAAACAGTTAACGTTCCTGATTGAGCGCCTGGATCAGCTCCCTCTGTCTGTTCATAGTGATGGATTTGATAAATAAAACCTCCTGGATTCGTCCAGTTGGTGACTGTTGAAGTCTCGATTGTATTATAAGTACCGTGTGAAATATGTTTTTTGCTACTGATTATTTTCCCGTTGTATAAAATTAGATCTGGTCTTCCGTGAGGTGGATTATTGTAATTATAATTGCCAGTAAAAGATTTATAAACTAACTGACCACCAGAATTTGTGCTGACATCGACGTAAAATTTACCTGTATAACAAACATATTGGGAAGAACCTAATACCGGATTCTCAAACAGTGTAATGTTTAATGAAGAAATAGGCTCAAGTGACTTAATATCTCTAATTTGATTACCAGATAGGTCGATATAATCAATTACAGTTAATTTAGCCAGTGGTTGTGGATCGCTTATTTTATTGTTGTTAAGTACAAGCAGAGCTAAGGAATTTGCTAGCTTGGATAATGGCTGAAGATCCTCTATTTGATTGTTTCCTAAATAAAGTTTACCCAATCCTGAAATTTTAGATAGCGGCTGAAGATTTTTTACTTGGTTATTTGTCAGATAAAGGCTATATAGTTGAGTTAATTCAGAGAGCGGGCGAAGATCCTTTATTTGGTTATCTTCTAGGTGAACTCTATAGAGATTAGTCAAACTAGAGAGTGGACTAAGATCGCTGATTTGTTTATTTGCTAAATCAAGCCTATTAGATATACGAATTAAGTTCTGATTAGCCTGTGTGCAATTTTTAGTACCAGCTTCTTCTAATAATGCTTCTACTGTATGTCTTGTTGCATCGGGTAAATTCGATTTCTGACGACACCAATCAGCGTAAGGAGTCATTTAGTCAAAGATTTCCCGATATATTCAGCTCTAGCCAGTGAGTAGAGTGCTAATTATTTGGGAAATTATTGAGAAATAATCTACAATAGAGAAAACTCATTTTGGTTCAAGATTTAATGAACCAACTATTCGCATTATTAATTTCTTTGACAATTGAAGTACCAATAGTATTAATTGCTCTGCTGACCGCAAAGCAAGTATTTTCTTATGTAGAAATTTGCCATATCCTGATTATCGCCTATGGCGCAACTCTCTTCACTCATCCCTTAGCATGGGAAATTAACGAAGCTCTGATTCCTTATATGGAATTTCCTGTGAGAGCTATACTTATAGAAACTGCTGTGATACTCGCTGAAGGTACTTTATATTGGATAATTTTAAATTTAGGTTGGCGAAGGGGATTATTTTTATCCCTGATTGCTAATGTTAGTTCATTCTCAGGTGGGTTACTCATCTACCAATTATTCGATATGTAAATTCTCCTCCTTTGGTAAGACTAAAGCCAATAGAAGGATGGGGATTTCTAGCCAAGCGTGAAATGCTGCTGCGATTCCATATACAGCACGAGCATGAGTAAATGATTTAATAAATATAATTAATAGTAATATGCTTAGAAATAAGACTAACCATCGAAATTGGTTTTGTTGATACCAAAAAGGGGGTAAATGATTATTTGCTGGTTTCTGAACAGAATTCTCCCATTTAGGTAATACACCGATAACTACAGCATAGTGCATTGATTGTAAAAATACTGCTGCGGAAAATATGTGGATAGCGATGGCGCTTGCGCCCGCCGAAGGCATCGCTCCATCAAAAAAAGGTGGAACATATGCTCCTAAATAAGATTCCAAATCTCCTACAGGAAACAAGGATGCGTCCCAGGATACTAAACCAATAGAGGACAAAAAATGATCGGGGAGTCCTGAAAGAATTACTAAGGGGATCGCAGCAAAGACTAGAAGACAAGGGAGAATTGCTCGACGTTTTTCCTGTCCCTGTAGTTTTTCAAAGATAAATCCTATGGGGGTAAGGTTATGTAAGTTGGCGAATAACAATAAAACTATAGTACTTGTCCAGAATATTCCTAGGGTGAGAATGGCGCAGATGGCGATCGCTAAAGTTACTAATCGCCAATCTTTTTTCCCTAAAACTGGTATGACAAGTAAAACCAATCCTAACACACAACTTAATTCTATCGGTACGCTAGCCCAAACAGGAATTAAATCAAATACCTGTAAAGTGCGAAAACCGACGATAAATAACAGTAACCATAAAATTCTCAAGCGCAAATTATGATTTAGGCGCTGATCAAATCGATTCTCGACGTAATGGAGTTCTGTTAAAACATGGGTGAGTCCAAAGGTTGCTAAGGTAAATGTATAAGTTGCTAGGGGAAAGGCTACAGCGCATATAGCGCTGACTAAAACTAAAATGAATGCGACAAGCATTGTTAAATAAAAGCTTTGATAAACAGCTTATGAGAAATAGTCATTGCGGAAATGTTTTGACTTTCTATAGACTAACATCATACCAATCATAGAAAATCCAGGTATTAACAAATTTAAAAAATTCCTCGGCTCATTATTAAAAGATAATAATGGTCGTTCATCCTGTTTTTGGTAAAGTTTTGTTACCGACTCATGCTGTCTAAAACGTTCAAAAGTGTAAATGACTTTTTGGAAATTTAAATTGAGAGATGTTGGTTTAATAGCGATAATTTTTAAAACATCAACAACTTTCTCAATTCGATATTCATCATGAGGATGAAATCTTCCTATTGCTGGAAATAGTGGGGGATTAATCGTTTTTGTCGCGGAAATTAACTTAAATTTGTGCGGGTTAAAGTTTTTCAACTTAGTTCCTCGATCACTCCTAACAATAATATTATGAGGCTTAACCTCAGATTTTCTCACAGCGTAGATACTCACTTGATTTCCACGCTTGAGCGGAGCTACACATTCATTTTGCTTGATAATTCTGTTATCCAAGGAATCAGATTGAGTACCCAACTTGTTAGTTTCGACTAACAAATAGTCAGGATATTCATTAACATTTATAATTTCAAAGCAGTACTCAAAGAAAGATGGTTTTGGAGCTGGCCTGGGATGTGGTCTATTATTCCAAGGGAAAGGAGGTAGTACATCAGCAGATGCAATAGGTGTATGGGTACAGACTAG
>Ga0116228_10003574_pt1 | contig 13676 bp, 4 predicted proteins | sample S1TSphfallax_2_FD_89694 | JGI IMG/M metagenome (GOLD analysis project Ga0116228, IMG submission 89694) | Host-associated microbial communities from peat moss isolated from Minnesota, USA - S1T2_Fc - Sphagnum fallax MG | ecosystem: Host-associated > Plants > Peat moss > Unclassified | place: USA... | reverse complement strand
TGAACAATGGCAGGTGCAATGCACAATGCCTTGCTCAGTACACATTACCCAGCATGATAATCAAGAAATAATGAGGGGGTTGGAGAGAGGGGGAGCGGGGGCTCCTGCTATACAATGGGAGGGCCCACACTCTTGAGGTTACTAGGCAGATGCAGATCACAATGCATAAGAAGGTAATGAATTTTACGTTTACTTGTTAAGAGTGAGAGGAACTTATATTTACAAGTAGGCATAATTTTCAACTCACTCTTCTCAGTAGGTGTAAGATCCCTTGAAGAAAAGAGAATGGAATAAGAAAGAGATGTTTCTCAGACCTACTCATTAAGAGAGAGAGAGAGAGATCTTCACCTATAAAGATGCATGATTTTCCTTTCACTATTTAGGAATATGAATCAGATCCCTTATAGGGAAGGGTTTTGGTACCTACTACTCAATAAGAGTGAGAGGGATCTTGCACATTAAAATAGGCATAATTACCCTCCCACTCTTTAGGAGTAAGCATCAGATCTCTTTTAGAAAAGAGAAGGGATATTCATAGATATTGGGTGCCCTTAGAATACCCTCCAAATCTCAATGATGTGAGCTTGCATGACTTCATTTCAAAACAAAAGGGAGGGGAGAGTGGTGGGGACAAAATAAGAGGAAGAAAACGTGGAGAAAAGGACATGATCTGAACTTAATTACTAAGTTCAATTCTCAATTATCTAGAGCTCAAGGTGTAAGCACATGTAACTTGTAGTACACCCCCCTAGACTAATACCCCCAAGGAGAAAGGAAAGAAAAGCCAAAATGTCCTTTATTTTGAGCAAACATCTATAAAACCACAATTAAGATAACGCCTAAGAAAACATTTTCTTGGGCGATTTTTCACATTTCTTTAACTTGAAAAATATTATTTTGACACATACCAAAGGATTTTTGTGAAAAAAAAGTCCCTAATTTGCCAGATTTCTACAACAGGTTGCAGCATGTTGTCAAAATATTAAATCATTTCTCAAATTTCTACTTTCACATCTGGTCTATGGCCAAATTTGACTAAATCTTATTGTGGATGATCACCAATTTGGCTACATCACAAAACTGAATTTTTAAAAAAAGTAAAGAAAGAGAAAGTAAGAATGTGATGCTAATACATCATTTGTTTTAGAAAAAGATATTCCGAAAATTTTACAAACACTTAGACTAATAAAATTAATTAATACTCTACCACATATTTATGTGTTCCAGGGCAATTTGAAGGAGACTCATTTGACACACTATGAAAGAGGGGTAAAAAAATTATTATATAAATTGGACATTTACAAAAATGCCTTTTTAATTTTGAAAGCCAAAATATCTTACACTCTACAATTCATAAAATAGACACTAAGCATCATAATAGCTATTAGCTAACGGTTGTCTTTAATCCTGACCTTTGGAGTTTCCTTGATTTCCACACCAGAAAAATGCAAATATATTGCCATAGGCTGAGAATGCATGCTGCAAATGATGCATAAACCCCTAGGATGGGTCCTAAAGCCCTGGGGTGGGGGAGTGGTCCAAGGGGGTGGGCATTACCCACCATTAAAGCACCAGAAGGACTTTATCATAACCTAAACATATGCAAAACACAAGGACATAATTAAGAGTGGGAGAAATCTTATGCCTAATGTAAACAACTCCGTTTTTATTTCTATGTGAATTTTGAGGGATGTCCCCAAGCAGAAGAACCCCAGTGGGCTATGCCAGGGGTGCTCCCCAATTTTATATGTTCCCATGTTCTTGTGGAAATATTCGGGAACACCCTTGGGATCATGCCCTCGGATACCCCTCCCTCAAGAGAACGCACTCATATGAGAACCTCCCCTGCAACTAAAAGAACGGGAGGGATGTTACACCTACAAGTATGTATAACAAGCTGGCTAAGACCTTTCCTCTTTTCTAGGAGGTTTATTTAAGGAAATAAGGTGCCCTCCAAATACACTACAAGTTTTCTCAAAGTGGTCTACACTGCAATACTTGGTCGTAATGGGTTAGTAGTGGAATTGAACCCAGAATCACTTGCAAATTGGCCCTGCATCATGATTCACACTTATTTGTAATATGGGCCTGTGGGTTGCTGATAGTACACATGAATATAAATAACTCCAAATCAAGATACTTAAGGTATCAACCCGTACTAAGTTTGTTTGAAACAAAATGGAACATTGTCATTAGATCAAGTCGAATCTATTACCATACCATGTGACAGCCCACCCCTAACCAATGAAAAAGAAAAAGAAATTTGTATATTGGCTATAGCATTGCATTTTGTCCTCACTTTTGCACGAAGACCAAGAAGATGAATAAATAGTCCCCCAGATAATAATAACATTGCCAAATTAAGTATAAGTCATGTCTTCTAGGTTCCTTTGGGGGCAAACATCCTACACAATATTTCAACCTCATTCTTGCATTTATCATTAATAAGGTTTTTTGTTTCCATGGGTTTTTTCCATTGTTCTATGGATTGCATGAGAGGGTTTGGAGATGGGCACACTAGCTAAGGTTCATCCTGAACTTTCACCTTTGCAAAACCTTCTCCTCCAGGAGTGTCTCACTGAGGACATAATCTTTAGCAGAGATTTTAGCTAAAATCAAGCAAGCAAGAGGATGATGAGATGGCAAAAGCTGCACTCGGATAGGACTGGGCAGATCCAAAGTTTCACTGGCCAAACAACTCTTGGGACACAACACTCATGCTTTTAAAACTTGACCTCTCCCATGAGGATGTAACCTGCAAATTTCGCAAAATGTGAATGTGAGGAACTTTGAAAATGGGCAGCACCTTCAAAGGGAAAGGGAAACCAATCTGATCCCAATGCTTTGAAAATTCCTCATCCAAGGTTATTGATGAGTTAATAAGGGCCATGAGTATTTTTTAATGTCTTTAAAGAGGCAGCCAAGGTTTCTGATAATTGACGATGTACCAATATTTCTGCTCAAATAAAAATAGTGACACATATAGCATGAAATGTCAAAGTATAGATATATAATCTTTTATTTTCTGATGTTTAGCCACAAGGTGCGGATATGTCAAGTAATGAAGAGGAAAACCATTGGCAAACAGTCCAATTGCTTTGCTCAAATCCGACTACAAAAACCTAAAGTTTCACAAAACTTGGTTCATAGATTCAGGAGTGAAAAAAGCATCATCTTTCATGACCTATTTTGTTCACTAAAACCAGTCACTTTGAAGTTTAGAGACAGGGAACCCTATGAATTACAATAAATAATCCCTTAAAAGTTGAAGAAGTAACACAACTAATGACAATAATGTACGAACGAACACCAAATGAGCCTAATCTTGTTCCCAGGGTTTCAAGCTCTTGTTTCAAGCCCGAAATTCTTGGAGTACTAATGAACTCGATAGCTAAATTGGGACTAATTATTTCCATGGGCCAACAAATCACATCAATAATCATGGTTGAGGTGCTAGCTTGCTCTCTGCTGGATTTGTCATGTCACCTGGATGAGCTTCTACTCTGGCAGAATCTACTGCGAATGTGCATTCTTTGGCTTAAATTTTTCATCCGCACTTATGTAGCTTACACCTTTACATTATAGGGTGTTTCTAATGGCGATGCAACAATGAACACAAAACAACACTATTACAAAATGTGGGTGCAATTCATTAATTCTCATTCACTAAAGTAATGAATTCACTCAAAATTCAGTGAAATCATTTAATGTACAAGGACACCCTTTACACCTTTTGTTGTAGTGGAAGAAAACAAAATCTTGACAGCCCATAAGACAAGTCAACAGGCAGTTTGAAGAGGCGGCCCCCCAGAATCAGATCTCTATATGATAACCCTAAGGCCCTTCTTTAGAGGTCTGATTTTTTTGGGGGAAGAGAGAGATGTAATGAGTTGGCAGCCAACTAGATTAATGGTCACTACCCAACATCATCATGGATTATCCCTTAATGTTTGCTGAAAGTTGAATTGTCACAAACTAGAAAGCTAGGAACTAGGTTTTGCTCTTTGAGAAAACCTTGGACTTCACATGTCTAAAGAACATGGACCTTTAAGTTGTAAAGGGGCGAAAATCAGGGTCATGTTTAGGTTTTACTTTGAGGAATCCAAATCCAAATCCAAATCTTGTTTCAACAAAATTGCAAACATGCAGTCGAGGTAGCCCAAAACCTAACCTGGAGCCTGGACTTTTTGTCTATGAAAGTTGACACCAGACCAGCACTGGTGAAAAAACTGATGAATTAAAATTAACTCCTTCTTTGATTTAATACTTCAAAAGAGAGGTGACCAATTTAAATGTGGAAAATTGATGAATTTTTTTAAAAAATTCTTCCAGGAAAAGAAAAGGTTGCTGGGGCATCACCATGCAGAATAACTAGGAAGGAGGTGTGTCCTGGAGGGGTGGAAGTTGGGAAGTAGTTAGGCTTACAACTGCTACAGCCTGACTTAAGATGTGACTGAAATGTTTTGCAGAAGGTCTTATTGTGTCCTGTGAAGCTTTTGTTGTCAGCCACAGTGAACCAGCACCCACCAGTACACCAGTTGGATGGTGCACTGGTGGGTGCTGATTCACTCTGGCCTTAGTTGTCCCAATGGTTGATCAATGTGTCACTCCGAATGATACCTGTCTCTGGTAAATCAGTGGGTTTGTTTTTGGCGAAATTTTGCCAAATTTTGACTTGAAAAGTACGATTTTTACCCATACAAAAGATTTTCCATGGAAAAAATGGCCCAATTTTGTCAGATTTTTATGATAAGTTCCAGTAGGTAGCCAAGAATACAGAAGGATCTTCGTCTTTTTTTTACTTGCATATATAGTTTGTCGTAAAATCAGGCTAATCAACTTATGAATGATTGCCACTTCAGCTACATCACAAAATTGAAAAAACAAACCTGAAGCTGTAAATACCAGCTCCTTTCAAGGAAGTGTAATTGGAAAGTATGTTACCTAGCAAACGGAATGCCTGCTCCAGCTCATGCACACCCTTATTCTGGTAAAGCCCAGGGGCTTGGGTCTCACCCTCCATTGACAATCCCATCCCTTCCAGGCTCCACCCCCCAAGTCATGAAAATCTTGATGGAGTTTAATGCTTTTGATGGAACATTACAAAATAGTAAGAAATGATAAGTGTAGTGCAAGGACCAAGAGAGGGCCATTGTAGGTCTGCGTGCTTGGCACAAGGTGGGAGCCAAGCAAGCTACTCAAATTTCCAGACTTGCCCTCTTTTGGGACATTACCATAAGTCCACACTAGAGAATCCTGAGATCCCAAAATAGCATGATAAAGTGAGGAGCCAGGATGGGACATGGAGTCGCAGGTCACAAGGCCTTTTAGGTGCCTCATTATGGAAAATTGAGCTCATCACATATCTAAGCCTAACCTTATGATATTCTCACTTGGGCAAATGTAACTTATTGTAGACCGATTCTTTGACCCTTTGGTAGAATCGCTCATAATCGAACACATACTTCTCATCAAACACTATTCAATATTTTACTCATTCCTTAAGCAAATTGGGCAATTTTTGTGTCATGGAAAGCGCAAACTGAAGGGCTACAAATGTTCTTTGAGAGTCAAAAGTAAAGAGCAATGCAGAGATCATAGGAAGAGGATGAGTAATAGTTTGTTTCAAGTTTTTTTAAATAGCTCTAGACCTCTCATTAGTTCCAGCCTCATATCTTCCTCATTTTTAATCTGTTTTGAGTGATTTGAAACCTGTCAAGTGTGCAAATTAGGGATTAACAAAACTTCTTTGTATTCCGGAGGCACAGATGCAACATCTTAAAATTTTAAGCTCAAAATTGTAATCTGTTTTAATTCACTTGTCTCTGATCACTGAGCCCCTTACACGAAACACCCATAACTTCCCCATTCCTCTATCGAATTGAGCAATTTTTATGATGTTGGCAGCACTAGGTGGAGGGTTACAAATGTTCTTCGAGCTTCAGAAGCAGAGTTAAAATGTGTAAATGTTCGACCTTCTTTGAGGTCTTAAATGTTCACTCACCGGCTTAACTACCCTGGAGGGCACAAATGGGCACAGATTGGTTTAGAGATTGTTTGGAAGGGCCGCTTATGAAATTTGCCATCCCTCCCCACAACTACAAAGTGAAAAGGTCTTCTTTTGATATCTCAAGCCAGAAAGATCTCACCTGGGTTAGATAAAATACAGAATATAAGGATTGGAAGTCTAATCTTTTTCCACACCTTTATTTCTATGCCCGGTTGCACTTTCACACCAAAAACAGAAATAAGTTATGGATGCACACGTATTTGGGCATCTGTTACCATTTATGACATCCAACATACACTCGTAATGATTCCCAACCCATAAACATGAGAAAGTGGACATAAAAATGTGAGAGACAACTTAAATGTCATCACCTTGGCCCTTCATTATGATTAGCCAATCAAATATATATATATATATATATGTATGTATTTATTTTCTTGTGCTAACCTTCTTGGAATGCACTACATCCTCATCAGATTTACAGGTCCAAACTGAGTTCAACACTACCTGATATACTTCATCCCAAATATAGTGTAGGTGCCATTGTATTGATGTGGGTGGAGATCCTCTTTCTCCATCTGATAAGCACAATAAATAAGTACCCGGCGGGCTCTTAGGAAGGGGTATTAGCCCAGGCTAAAAATGGTGACAAACAGCTTTAGGAATAGTCTTTTCATGCAGCCAATGACATGGTTCAACATTTGAGCAGGAAGGCTCATATTTTTTCCTTTGTGGGGGATGGGTGGCTGGGAAGGGGTGAGTCAAAGGGAAGTACCTCTATACCTCTATTTTGGGTAGTACCCAATGTCTTCAGAAAAAGAAATGTGAGGGACCCAACAAAGTGACTCCTTGCCCAAAATGAAAACTTTGGGTCCCCCCATCTTCCCCCCCAACTAATTAATCAATAGAAACAACAACCTCTGTGAGATTTTTTAAAAATTCCTGGCAATATGTTCAATATGGGCCGTCGTAACCCTCTTTTATTGTTCATTGGCCCATCTTGGGGGAAAAAAACCGAAAAACCAAAAGAAAGAGGGACCAAGGACATGGCACCAAGAAAAAAGAAAGTTGTGAGGCCCGCAAGTGACACGTAGTGGACCTGCATGGACATACAGATTACTCCAAACTCATTAAAAAAAACCAATGAATTTCTTCCCTTTGCCAACTTTGCAAAGTTGATGTACTATTTCTCCTGTACTGCAAGAATGGAAAAACGCCATTGGCTGGAAGGAAAAAGAGGGTAGTGGAGGGGTGTGGGCTTGTGTGAAGTTCCCAACCCCAAGTCTTCTTTTTGGAGCCCATCACAGAAACCAATTGAAGGGCCAACAAAGGCAAAAGGAATTTTAAAACACGTGTGAAAAGATATTCAATTTAGAGAATCACGGCCAGTCACACATAAAGGAACCCCAAAAACAATTTCCCTTTAAAACAAGGGGGTGTGTCGCACTGTGGCCTTGCCAATTTACATTTAAAGGTATCTTAAGGCAAAAGAAGAATTGCAAAAACTCAAATATTTCACCATGCAAAAATATAATCTTCAAAAAATCCTCTAAAAGAAACCAAAATTCTTCAAGATATTATAACTCTATTATAACTCATCTCAAGTTTCAACACAAGCCAAAATATCATATTTCAAATATCGTCATATAAAATAGACCTATTATTATTACCTAGGGGCCAAAATCCGTTAAGCTACTATACTCTATAATGAATCTAAACACAAATATCCTGGCAAGGCCAATAGAGGTAATATGGAATCAGAGTGTTCTTTTTCGAAAGGATTCTGTATGGTTAAAGAGGCTAATTGTGGCTCTCATGCCACCAACATAGGTTGCCATATCGGTAGTTGCTCCCAAGTGCTTCAGTAGTACCTACTTAGGCATCATTCCTTGAACTTGTTATGCCTTTCCGTGGCTGACTTTGAAACACTAAAGGATGGGCTGTGAATGACTACGGATTTTGCCAGGTGCACTCTCTCACTGGGCATGCCTTGTGAGGACCTACCTATGTGACAAAGTCCGTTGTTCATGGCGCATTCTTTAGTACTTTCAAGTGGAGTCGGGGCCTCGGTGTTGCTTATGTATCACAAGTAGAAGTTCAAAACAAATGTTTGGACACCTGTACTGGTGGCCATACGTACAAAATAACGTGTTAGATAATGCTTCAGTACAAAACAACGTGTTAAATAATGCTTTCGTAACATGACCTGACTTGACATAACAGGCCAGTACGGCGGGAGGCCCTCTCACACAGGCCTGATATGTAACGGGGCATTTTACTAATTGGAATGCTCGGCCACAAAGTTACTTAGTGCATGGCAAAGCATATGGTGAGTTTGGCAAAGGATGAGGGGAGACCTCTTCTGTAGCCAGCCAGTGATATGTCTCAAGAAAAACAAGCCTCTAATTTTGTGTGTAATAATTGTCACCTTTCTTCACAAAAATCCTTTGTATGAATTGTGTACTAGACTTTCTAATCTCACAACTTTGGCACATCTTTTCACAAAAACCTTTGTACGAGTTGTACTGGAATTTTTGTAAGCCAAGTGACAGCAATTTGCCCCCAGAAAAACGCCCCTACATACATAACATAGTACATAGTGTTTTACATACTATACAGGCTACAAAGACATCTTTCTATTAGGCTTCTGTGATCACAGTAGCTTTGTATTATGTTTTTTTCGATAAATTGTGCTCATAGTCATCTCACAACTCTATGAGTCAAGGATTGACCAATTGCAGGATTTGTCAGTCGAATCGTGACTCACCATACAATGACATCTGTCCCTTTATTAATGAGATAATGTGTTTAGAGAGTTCCTTACATGATTAATTTACATATTCTCATGACACTTGCAGCTCTCCAATTGAAAGCAACTGTCCCTGCAACAAGAAACAAGGCCTTATGTCAATGTCTTGCCAGTAGAGTGCTGCAATCACAGGCTCTTGTGTGTAACCGTGATCACAGCCAACAGAGTCTATGGAAAGAGACCCTAAGGCACTGGGCAGTTGGCAATGGGTGTATCGACTATTGACATTTAGTATTGTAGTATGACATAAATTATATTGTGCTTCAAGCTTCAAGCTTCAAGTTGGACATAATGGTTTGCAGCAGTTAACATATTGACATTCGTACTTCAATTGCAGCTCTGAAACAATTAGTCCTTTGTTGCACATGAGATCAGAATATAATGAGTGTAACTCTTGGGTGCAAAATCCATATTCATCCATCAACTGTCATCCCATTCATTCCAGGATATTCTTTCACTTCGCTTCATCTAACAATGTCACATCGGTCCATCAAATTTTTAGTTCATCCATGGAATATTCCTTAATATTCACACATTAGAATTCTTTCTCTTTTTTTTGGGTGTGGTATGGTCGGTTTCATCAATCAATCTTCATCCCATCAATTTCCATTACATTCATTTCATCTTATGAGTTCATTGACTGATGGATGTTCAAATATTCATATTCATACATGAAAATGTGTTTGTTGGATTGACAATGCACATCCATTGATGAATCAAATTTTATACATGGAATTTCATCCGATGGATCACATTAACCATTGAAATTTATTTGATTGTACGGCAATGTGATTCTTGGACACATAATGGGACACACTCATCATAAAAACTTATTTTGTGATTGAGGCAATGAAAATATTAGTTTCCACAATATTTGTTCTTTGATTATTATACCATTGCACTTGCAAGCATCCAACAATCACAAATTTTGTAAACATATATGAAGAACACACTTTAAAATTGTTTTCAAATTGTGAATCAAAGAAAGATCTGTGCCACAATCAAAAAATCCTTTTTGCAAGATTATGGTTTCAGGTCCTTTGGATTTCACGTATTGTTTGATAGTTTGAAATTTGTGTGCTTTTTTTTATTTTAAAGTAGTTCAGAAATATCCAAACTCATTGAACTGATTACTTTCATCCACTATTATTCATCCTAATACATCTGGACATAATCTATCCATGGATTATTTTCATCCCATATTCATGATTAAGTCCATTTGTTAAACTTTCTTTTATCCATGAAGAAGTTTAAATCATGAAGTCATATCCGCTTTCATTTTTTGCCAAATTATTGTGAGTGATTATATGTGTATTTTTGTAAATCTAAGACATTTGAACCAGAATTCAAGGGCAGGCCTCAAGACTTATGTTTAGTACTAGATTCCAATTGGATGAGTCTTTCTTTTGAAATACTCTGTTGGGCTTGAGAATGAAAACTCCTATGACATCAAACTTGTTGGTTTGACTTATAACAACACAATGTGTTATCATGCAACATATGATGATATACTATCATTTTTTTTCCTTTCAGGATGCAACCTTGAGCTCCCCACATACGAAAGATGTTGTTCATTACATTTGAAAGGATATAATCTTTTGGTGATTTCTTTGGGATCCCCTAGACTTTGCTAGCAGTCCTTTTATTCCATTAATGTTCTTCTAAAGTCCTTTTAGAACTACGCTCATATTCCGAAATCAAAATCCATGTGCTAGGATACATGAACACTCGTCTCAAGTTATTGACATCTAGGCAATGGCCTTCTGTTTGTTCTTATTTGATGGCTTACAAAGGACACAACATGTTGAACAATCAACTTGCATTGATAGTTTTTCTCTTAAATTTTGGGATATGCTAATTGTACCCCACATGGCACGTCAAACCCCCATAAAGCCTCTATACAAGGAGGCTTGTATCTTTGAAGAGATACTGATATTCCTTGCCCAATAAAAGTACAACTGGAAAGCAAATTGAAACTTGTTATATCATAGCATCTTTACCTTTGTCATGCATCTTTTTAAAAGAATCCACCCATGGGACGGAACAATGTGACAAATTATTATGAAAGACAATATCATGTGGGTGCCACATGGGTGCCTCATGCATAGTGGTGCCAAGGTGCTTCAAAGCTAAGTGATCATGAATGCCTCCCCATGTTCACACAGCTGGGTAATTTAAGATTTGATCTCAAACCAAAATGTTATCTAAACATCCTCACACATGTTTGTAATTGGATTCATGACACATAATAAAAATATATGTATGTATATGTATTAGAATCAAGATGTGTGATTAGATTTCGTTCTCATAATCAATAGTGGTAGTTCAAAGATCAATTTTGGATTACTGATCAAGGACTTATAAAAGAACCAAGTGAATTGATAAACAGCAAAACCAAGTGAAAGGACTCAAATTGTCAATTGCAAGGTTGTGAGTTGTAATAATTCTCCATGTGAAAGATTGAAATCCACTAGAACATGTTTTAATAGATGATAAGTTCAAATCAAACCACAAAGTATGGTAACCTTGACAATATAAATAGTGGTCATTTTTCAATCATATTAACTGAGTTTTTTGTGCCAAAAGAAGGGTGGGCAAAGGATTTGTTGTCCCATCCAGTGTGTAGGGTAAAGTCTTAGGGTGGGGACGTTCCAAAAATAAGGAGCTCAGCAGCAGCTGAGTTTGGCCTTCACATTTTGATGAGAATGTGGGGTTTTATCCATCATTGGACAGTGCAAAGAAGAGCTCGGTACCGGTGGTCAATGCATTTGATCCTGTCTCCTCAAATTGTAAACTGTCAGCTATGGCGATGCCATTTCTGGTTTAACTTTTTAAAACACTCATGGACATCTGCAAGTCACTGTATTTCCTGTTTCACCAAAAGGAGCCTGTGAGCCGCAGCCATGAAACACATGGGTTCAGATATAAGCTCAAAACAAATCAAGACTGCTTTTTAACCCACTTAATATCATCTCCAAATGGCATGAGTAAGCTTGCTGATACCAGCCAGAATTGATAACCTGGAAATAAAGTTGAAGTTGTTTGCAATTCCTAGTCTATTTGAGAGGCTAAACAGTTCATAACTAATCTTTTACCTAGTTGATCCTGTGCTGATTGTATTGCAGGGAACTTAGATAGGGCTACTAGGATTTTGCTTCCTTGCAGACTCTTCTTCCTGATGAGTTCTTAACAAATTACTAGCCTTTCTCCCCATGACTCAGAGAACATTGGTTTGCAGGGAAGGAGACTTACCAAAAAGGCTTGAAGTCCAGAGGCCATGTCATTCAAAACACGAAGAATTTCAATCTACTCTATATGACCCATTTTCTGCATGAAATTTGATTCTGCACCATCAGACTGTGCAAGGGCCTCCTCTCACTTTGCTTTCCTGTGGCCTCATACTCCTGCAGTGTATAATAGACTCGTTCAGACTGTATTTTAGACAAGACAGAACAAAATGGTCACAAAGCTTAATTCATATAGAGACAGGGTTTTCATGAGGTTTACAAATGAGCTTAGACTGTGCTTAGCTATTGGCAAACCACATAGAGCTTTGAGTTTTCTTTGACCAACTTGGGTTATCTTTCTGTTTCCCATCTAGGCTTCATTCAATGAACAAACTATGTGCTCCATATAACTAGAGACATTGCAGATAGCTTTTCAGACTCTTACCTGCAGGGTGTCATCTCTATCCAGAAGAAAACTGACCCCTGTCTCTTCATACATATTCAAGCAATGACGACAGAGGCAAAGCTTAGCCCTCCAGCCACTGCTCAAAAAGAATGGCCCAACAGGTTCAGGTTTGGGGCCCTCTGCCACCTCATCAAGGGTGCTCAAGCAACTAGGCCCATTGGATGTAGCTTTCTGGAGGTGGTGAAGAGTTGAAGTTTGCTTCTGTTCAGTGATTGTTCCCAGCTTACAGTCAACAACACATTCCCCCGAAATCTCTGCATTTGATGGTTCTGCTTGGGCAACAATAGGAGTTACATTCTCTTGCTTGGTTCCATTGAGATCATCCAGCAGCTTTTTTTTCAGTGTTACCTGTGATATGAGGAATTTACCACACAAGTGGGCATGTCATCTTAAGACCGTGACAAATGTCCAGAGCCAGCACCCACATGCCACCATGAAGATGACTCAACAAGGAACCCATGCCCAGAATCCGGATATGAACCACTTACAAAAAGCTAACAGCTTGTTCTGGCTAATTATAACCTAAAGGAAGCTTAATATAACAGCTTATTCTTATAAGCAAGGATGTATCACAAGACCCTTCATTCTGAGTTTTAGTGACTAATTCAGGGGGTTTTGTCACTAACCTCTGAAAGTAACTGGCTACACAGCTTCAACAGGATCTTCTGCTACATCATCAATTACTTAACTGGGAGGAATCAAAGCCTTTGGATACTGAGAGATGAGGGAGCAACAAGATACACAGGCCTGGCACACCAGTTCATCATACACAGGCTCCCCTTCTTCATCTTTTGGATACTGCAGCACAATCACAAAATAAGCTCTACCATGCCAAAGCATCACCAAAGATCTCAAGCAGTAGGATAAGCAAGTTGTAATCACCACTCCATACATGTTAATCAAATAGTCCATGATTTTCACAATTCTGGTAGGTTCAATCACCATTGGGAATTTATTGCAGAGACATAGACTCTCACATGACAAAGCAGCTCCCTTTTACTGAACATTTCTCAACAACAAAAACCACTGTACAGAACCTGCAGGGAAGGTGGAAGGCCAAGATGGTGCTCATGAAACCAGTCCTCACAAATGCAGCACTGCAACATCTCGCATTGTTCAGGTAAATCTGGATCTGGGTGCGGCCGCTTGCATATGCAGTAGACT
>Ga0116228_10003567_pt1 | contig 13691 bp, 9 predicted proteins | sample S1TSphfallax_2_FD_89694 | JGI IMG/M metagenome (GOLD analysis project Ga0116228, IMG submission 89694) | Host-associated microbial communities from peat moss isolated from Minnesota, USA - S1T2_Fc - Sphagnum fallax MG | ecosystem: Host-associated > Plants > Peat moss > Unclassified | place: USA... | reverse complement strand
CACTTGCATGTTCAATTTTGTAAGATTGTTTTGATTTTATAAATAAATCAATGTTATGAAAATTTTAAGAACTTTATTTTCAAATGCCAATTGTAATTTTACTATTTTCAACACTTTTTGGGGGGTATATTTAAATATATTGGTTAGTATCAATTATCACATGACATTTTTTATTGTATTACAACTATAATGATTTTCCATAACACCTTTTGATATATAATTTCAAACTTCATCAAAGCCTAAAATACATATTTTGCATGTATTCATTAAATATAATTACTTTCATGTTTTTGTGCTATAGTTAATGTTTTGAAAATCATAGATTTTTTTTGGGTCATTAGTTACAAATTCTTTACTTCACATTTGAAAATGTTTAAAATTCATGTCCATAGTACAACAATCATTCCATTGTTTTATATTGTCATTGAAATTATGCACATTTCAAGATTATTAAACCAACATTAAAAAAATTAGCATCATTCTATCAATTATTGGTTAACTTTTTTAAATGTGTGAAATTATTTGAAAATTACATAGCCTTATATTGTGGTCATTAATTCTCATTACTTTTCACAAAGATAAATTCAGATATCATCTTTTATAAATTTCATTTGCAAGGTTACAAAATATTAAAATTCATTTTGAGTTTATTACATTGAAATTATATCATATCAATTTGTTTTCATACATTTTTTTTGTAGTGCAATTTAATTTAATTTTTTTTGGATTTGCAAAATTGATTATTTATTTAAAATGTCTTACGTAATAGGTGAGATGAATGTATCATTTATTATAATTAATAATAAATGACCATTTACCACACTTGTATAAATTAAATTTTAGGGCAAAAATCAGAGGAATTGTTTTACTATTTGGAACATCTTAGGACATTTGAATCTAGGGAACATATTTGGATTTCATAAATACTAGGAGTACATAATATATTTGGAATTTGGTGTGAACACATAACATGGAAAAACTTCATGTGAACTTAATGGAAATATATTTAAAACATCAATATATAATTCTAATTACAATTCTGATAAATGGAGACACAACACACCTCTATGTACTAAACATATATTGTTTGAGTTAATATGAACTTAGATTAGTCATTTAATGAGCATTGAATCTATTAATTTTTGTGTTGTAACTAAGAAAATTCTAATATTGTCATTTAACATGTATGCCATTTGGCAATATTTTTTATTGTTAGGTATTGTTCTAGTTAATATGTTTGCATTTTGATATTTTGTAACATACAAATGTAGAAGACTTTGAATTGGATAAGTATTTCTTTAGTTATTAAATATTAAGATGCACACATTTATACCCAATTACACATATGTAATTGATACTTTGATGCAATTTATATTAATTTTTTTGAATATTGAAGTCATAGACTTAACCTTTAAAAATGACTTACAATATTTGTGCATATTTATATTAAAATATATATGGTACTACATGTATTTGGTATATTTGCATAAATATATATTTCTAAATTGCCAAAAGAATATAACTCAACTTGGGATTTGAACCCATTCAAAATGCACCCAATTTGCGCATCAAATGGAAAGGAGAGTGGTGATACCAATCATATGAATTGCACATAGTGCATATTAGTTTCAATGTTAGATTCTAGTATTTTCAAACTTGCACATTTAATTTCAAAATATGTATATATATAAACCTTATGATGTTTTATCAATTGATTTTGTCATTATTTATTTTGATGCATATATATTTTTTAATTGATTTTATGTTCAAAGTTCAAACACATGTGCAACAATTTGAGAATATATGTAAACCTTAAAGAATAGTTTGTTTTATATTAATAATGATGATGCCATAAATTGTACAATGGACATTCTAAGTACATATAGGAAATTTGTGTTCATGCAATTCAATAAAAAAACGTTATAATTCAAACTTGCACATTTAATTTGAAGATATATATATAAATATAAACTTTATGATGTTTTATCAATTGATTTTTTTCTTTTTCTTTTAAAAAATATATTTCTATTGATTTTATGTTCAAATTTCAAACACGTGCAACAATTTGAGAATATATGTAAACCCTAAATAATAACTTGTGTTATATTGAAAATGTTGATGCCATAAATTGCACAATCAAATTCCAAGTACATATGGAAAAATTGTGTTCATGTAATTTAATAAAAGACATTATAATTCACATTTAATTTGAAAAGAAATAAATATATATATATATATATAAACTTTATGATGTTTTATCAATTGATTTTATCATATTCTATTTTGATGTTTATATTTATATTTCTATTGATTTTATGTTCAAAGCTTAAACACATGTGTTACAATTTGAAAATATATGTAAACCCTAAAAAGTAACTTGCGTTATATTGAAAATGATGATGCCATAAATTATGCAATGCAAATTCCAAATACATATTGGAAAATTGTGTTCACACAATTCAATAAAGAGCATTATAAAATTATTATTTTTCCAACAAATTATTAATAATATTTTAATATATTTGAAGATGTATAATGATGATGCATATTAGGTTTCATACACATAAAATCTTTCTATCAATTTGAATTCTCTACAATATGTGTTTTGAAATCTGAACTATTTAATTATTGCAAATTGTGATACATTTACATTATAATTCTACAAATTCTTAGATTTGGAATGTAAGAAAAAAATTAAATGAAAAATATATATTATTGTTATCAATTTCACATTTGTATTATATATGTCTGAAATAATCAAAAATTCATCCCAAAAGTATTAAGGTCTATAATGTCTATTTCTTGCATTCATTCCTTCTCATTCAATATTATTGTATATATAATTTGATTTATGAAAATTTGAAATTTCATTATTTAAAATTGTGACATATTTGCGTTCTATTTTTATTTATTTTTGTATTTGACATGTAAAATGCTTTTTAAATGAATTTTTTTTCTTGTTATTATCAATTTCACATATTTATTATACATGTCTAAATTTGTTTTTTTAATTCCCATATATATATATACATCAAATTTTAATTTATTATGTTAAGGTATATAATATCTATTTCTCGCATTTCTTCCTTGTTATTCAATGTTGTAATACATATTTTTTGATTTATGAAATTTATCTCCAAAGGTTAAATATGAAGTTATTATTTTAGCTGCAAATGTATTAAAATTTGAAATGTTCAACATAATGATATTTCATTTCGGTATAATAATTCAATTTTTTTTCAAACCTTTTCAAAACCAACAATGTTTGATTTCTTTTGTATCAAACTTTCTTTTTTTTGTAAAAAAGACTTTTGCATGATTTTCTTTTTTGGTATATTTTTATTCTTTATTTCTCAAGTCTAGTTTTTTGGAAAATCTATTAAAATTTTATTCAAAAATTCAAAAATTAGTTACATTTTTACCATTAAAAAAACACAATACAAAAGGGATTTTTAATGAACATTGATGAAACTTACCCATGAAAAGGAAACCCATTCATCCAAATGTTATGAATATTTTCTACAAGGGTTTGGAGTTTTTAGTAGCAACACTAGAAAGAAGAAGGCAAAGGACATCTGCATTAAACATTTAGCAAGAAGTTGTTGTATGTTGGTATGGTTTATGGCAATGGCTCAAAAAAGGATTTGCAACACCATAGAAATGTGGAAACAATTTGCAAATTTGAAGGAATAATTCCTTTGATATATGTGGTCATGTTCTACCTTCTATTTCAAGTCTAGACAAGTAATTAGTTTAATCATGGAAGATAAAGTAGCACCACCACCACCACCACCACTCGGTTTTAAGCAAATGCCTATTCTTACTGTTGTCATTGGAGATGCAATGGGCAAGATTTTTTGGGTTTGTTTCAATGCAAAAGGTGATGCAATTAAATGTGCAGTCTCGTGAAATCTTTGGGAGTTCAGAGCAACTTCATTATGTTCTGATGGGTGTGCAGTTTTGTGGAATGTTTAAGAGTTTAGGGCAACTTTAAGGTGGTGTTATGGGTGGATATGTCAAGTCGAATGTAAATAACATTATTGACATTGAAAAAGAACCCATGAAAGGGGTCCATGTCAATTCAAATGGCCTAAAGAGGAAGGGTGGTTTTCATGCTCACACTGTATGGTTTCCAAAATCTATTCTTAGATGATAGGCCTCCTCTCAAGGGGCAATTGCCACTACCATCAAAGGAAATGCAATCAATGCTTCCACCCACCAATAAGATAATCTCAAATGTGGTCCAAACATCTTCAAGAATTCATTCTATGGTTTCTAGAATCTACTATTGGATGATAGGCCTCCTTTCAAGGGGCAATTGCCAGTGCCAACAAAGGAAATACAATCAATACTACCCACCAATACGATAATTTCAAATGTGGTCCAAACATCTTCAAGGATTCATTTTATAAATTTAAAAAATTTGTTCTTGAATGATAGGCTTCCTTTCAAAGGGCAACTGTTTGATATGTGGTTCTATCCAAGTGATCATGTTTGCATAATTTTTTTGATGATCTTATGTTTTTGAGTGATTGTCATGGCATGGAAATTAAGGAAGTGTCTAAGTGTGGTTGCAACAACAACCATTGCAGCTGTTGTGGCTACCATCTAATTCAGAAATGGAGCAATATCCTAAGATTTTCCTTCAAACTTCATGATGGCATATTGTTTGGAAATAACCAAACAAAACATGATCATTAAAGTAAGTTGAATAAGATTGTTAGCAATTCCCAGCTTATCAAAGGACTTGAATTGAATCTTGGATTTGTTCAAAAGACTAAAAGTGACTCCTAAACCCACAAGATTTGATAAATGATAATGAACACATGTAAAAGTAAAACACTTGAAAAAATATCTAAAAAAAAATAATGAAAGACAAGACAAATGGGTAGGGTTTTATCACAAGTGTCACATTTTTAAAATGAGCATATGTAGTGTGCTCATATATAGATTTTTAAACCTTTTGGACTTCCAATGTTTTTAGTATATTCAAAACACCATAAGACATATAATTGTTTCTAGATATAACACCTTGAAAAGTTGAAGGCTTCTTGTGAATAATATGGAACACCAAAGGGGTTTGTCTATTTAAGAATATGAAAAGAACTAGACGCCTTATGCCTTTCCAATATCTGTCTTTTCAACTTCTATTTCAATGTATATAAATAATGAAATAACATGACAAATAACTAACTTAGATTTTGATTTTTACAATCATGGCTTCAAGTTCTTCAAGTAGACTAGATTTTGTGCTCCAAATTCTGCACTTTAATTTCTTGTGTTGGCACTAAACAAAACATCAAGATCACCATAAAAAAAACAATGGTGTGCTACCACGGGCCAAGAAACACTTTTGCACAATTGTGGATGTCGGGATTTTCAAACCAAACAATCATTTCAAAGCTACAAACAACTAAAAGAGTTTATAGATGCTTGGGTGTTGAAAAAGACAATATTTCTTTCAACACACAACAACTATTTGCCATGTCCATGTATTTTACATACAAAGGCCCAACTATAAACTTAGACCAAGTTGTTACAAAAAAATGTAATATTGTTTAATTTGGATGTTAGCACAAATAGATTTCCTATTGACAGAGATAGTTGAATCTTTGATCTAAATAAGATGTTTCCAAATCCAAAGTGTTATGTTTCAATCTAATTTTTAGTTTTTTTGCAACAAAGTCTTTGCCTTTCATGGCATAATTTGATCTAACAACAAAAATACAAAAACATAGTTTGAAAATATGTCTTCATGCAAATGTTTAAAGTAGACTATAATCCATCAAACCAAAATGTTACAATTTAGTTTCTATAAATTTAAAGGATTGAAGGATTCACTTCCCAACTAATCTCAATTTCAAAGGTTGTGCTCATTAAGCATTGATCACTTTTATACCATTTTGCATTCGCACATTGGGCACATCTAGCCCTCATCTCTAGGTGGAATTCTAGATGAGGAAGACACTAGTATATTTAAATACAATGTTGAACAACATAAAACCCAACTTAACAAGATAGATGCAAGTACAATAATGATTTTGCATGAGTATTTCAATTCAACAACATGTGCTAAGTTTGACATCCAAATAACATGACATTTCATACATTCCTAATTTGAACCTACTTGTTTGAAAATAAAGATCCACCAAACTATGCAATGATGTAAAAATAAAAAATCTAGTTCCTTCATAAAAAATGTCCATATACAAATGCAAAAATTTATTGTGTCATTTAGGGTTCAACTTGAAACTAACCACATAAAAGGGGACAATGCGAGTGTTCATATGAGTAGTCCATATAATTACTCACTTAGGATCAGACATGTTGCTAACAATTTTTGCAAATTTCATGTCATGTTTTTATTCTCATGGATGTTTTGAATGTCAACTACGACCAAAATAACATTCATTTTAATAAGCGAGATGCATATAGTCTCATCCATAAAAAAATATAGTTTATTTACAAGGGGATTTTGAGTCCATACCACCTCAGATGTATGTACTTTGATGAGTTTGACAAAAAAATGACATGGGATCTTACCTTTCATTACAACAAAATGTGTCCATGTACACCAAATGATTTCATTATATTTTGAGTGAATTCATTAGTTGTAGTGAACGGGGACTAGTGAAGAAGTAGTGAATTCATTGGTCTAGTGAATGAAGATTAGTGAACTGCACCCACATTTTATAGTAGTTTTTATTTGTCCTACCAAGCCATGGAGAATGTTCTTTGAGAATTGGATGTAGTTGTGAAAAATGAATCTACAACCTTGCCCTTTGCTATTTTTCCTCAAAAGGTGGAATCTCTTGCTAAAAAATCAATGATCAACCAACAAGTTTCATTAGCAAGTCAAGTGCTAAAAAATCCAAAATCTAACAATGCCCACAAATAGTTGAACTTGATGATTTTGACACTAAATAAACAAAAGTTGCAGAAATACAACCTTTGAAACATTTAGAGAAAACATTATTTTTGTCTAAAACATCTTTTTTTTTTTTTAAAACAAGCTAGTCTAATTGAAACTCATGAAGAGGACAACCCAACTAATTAAAAGAAAAACTGTGGTCGACCTCTTGGATAAAAAAAACAACAAGAAAAATCTAGTTGCAAATAATGTTATCTAGAAATGCAATGTACCTACAAAAAAGGGAGCAATTCGTTAAAAACATATAAGAGTATTTTGTGTATAACACTAGATGTGAAAACAATAATAAAGTATACATTGGGCAAAGTATCAATCCATACAAATGATGCAAACAACATATGCGTAGACCACCCAAGAAAATGAAACATGACTTTGATATGAGCAAAACAATCAATCTAACATTTAAGTTTGTTATTTTGTATTCAAATATGCATAAGTACGAGGTTGATAGAATGGAAAACCATTACATTCAATATTTTGATGATACCTCTAGTACATGCTATAATAACCTTAAAGGAAAACCTACGTCATACAAAAAATATTGGTATTTGAAAAGGAACAATATGATATGTAAATGTTGAAGTCATATGTTGTGATTTTCAAACCATAGAAGAAAAAGTCTTGCCTTCATTGCATCCTTTGCATTATTCTTCATAGGGGCATCAACTAACCAAATGTCCAACACCTATGGATCCAACCATTCATGCACACCATCCATGTTTAAATCTTTGGTGATAGACATGTGTTCATGCCCGCCACATAATGATTATTAACCCAATATAGGTTGAACATAGTGAAAGCCACACATCTCTTAAGCCTATTATGTTCTACCGAATTGTTTTCACCTGATTTTAACATTTAGAGCATTGAAATGTATCCATATTTTGAGGGTATCAAATTTTTCATTACCCTTTAAAAATTGAAAATTTCAACATTCTGACGCCTAGTAGTTTTAACTATCTATGACTATCCATTAACCTCATGTCCTCGTGTTTCTCCTATCAACAAATATCCATCACTAACAAATGTAGGAAGAATGGCATTGTTAGTTGTATATTTATGCATGAGTATGGCTTGAGGAAAAGGAGAATAGAGGAAAAACCTTGTGATTATTTCACACAAGATGTTATAGCTTGTGATAATATGCAAAAACTAATACCCTGCCATATAGGTGTATATTGTATTCACCTTGAAAAACAAGCACCTGCATTCATCCTTCTTGTTGCCTAAACATAGCAAAACACACTACATGAACATCTCATCTTCCTAATGGCTTTGCTTGTCTATGAAAAGCTACCATTTACATCAATAAACTATGAATTCATCTTAAGTTAAGCCACTGAAGCTATTCAACTACAAGTAATTACATGTAGTTCTAGCATTGTGAAAATGTAATACCACTTGGGAAGGAGTCCACTAGAATGAAATAACATGTGCACATCTCCATGACCATGTGCCTTTCTTTGAACAACAAATGTAATATAAACTCCAATTGACTCTCTTAGTGTTGCATCTTTAATGAGATTATTTTAAACAAGGTTCATTCCTAATTACCTAAATGTCACAAATATTTCAACTGTATATAAGATGTAACAAAATTGTGGTGAAGCAAAAAATACCCACCAACAACTGATCCCATTTTGCTGCTTAACAACATTTGCAATTGAACAATTGCTTAGACAAGTGCATTTTCATCTTATGACTATGCCTTGTAGATTAATGCCCCACTCACACTACACCAGCCCATCCCATACCAAATAAGAAAATAGGAACATAATGAAATGAAAAGCCAATGATTCATGGAGAATGTCAAGCATTTGCATTGAGTTTGTAACTCCAACACAATAGTGCTTTCATTAGAAAAGAAAAATCAAGAGCCTAAAGTATGCCCACTTTTTACATGGAATAATTGTGTTGCACATTGCGATAACCATTAAATTTTTATAATCTCAAAAAATTTCTCCATGACAACCCTCACTAATTCTAGATATGCATACTCAACAACTTTAACAATACTAAATGCATCTTTCTATAGTTGTGAAATCTTCACCCTTGAATCTTTCAACTTCATCATCTTGATTTTTGATCAAGAGATAAGATTTTGCAAGTTCTTTCAATTTTTGTGGAGCTTTAGGAGTGGTTGCTTCAAAGCCCACCTTCAAAACCTAAAAACAAACACATTTATTAAGTCTTTATACCCAAAAACCACCAAAAAGTCTTTGGAAATGTTGGGATTTTTAAAAAAAAAATCCTTTCAAGACCTATGAGCAGAAATTTGATAACAACCATAGCTTTATATTCAATAGGTTTATCAGAAACCAAAAGTATCACCTATTGCACACTATCCATAGTGACCTGGTCTTTTAGGGGCCACAAGATCCACTAATGCTTATACTTCACCATTTCGAACCCCCTTTTGTGGCAATTGCAATTATATAAAAACGCACATCTAATCCAATTTTCCTTCAACTTCAGTGTTGTTGCATATAGAGACCCCAATTCATCCCCACCAACATGTACAAGTTGAGTTTGCAGTGTCCATGCATTTGAAACATAGTTTCATAGATGCCATATCTTGGTGAACTGAATGCCAGGTGCAATTTTAGTTCCATCAAAAATTGTCACACCTTACACAAATTGAACATCCAACATCCCACCCAACCCAAGCATGTTCCTTCCAAAGTGAGCTTCTGGTTTTCCACCATGATAAGGACAACCAAGCCCCCCATGGTGAAAACTCCACATGGAAAAGGCTAGTAGGCTCCCCCCATAGTACATCGGGTTAGTTGGGCATTATGTTTGTAGTAGAATCAACAAAAGTAAATCAACAACAAGAAAAAAATAATTGTGTTTTTTTTGCATACAACTTCAATGACCTAAGGTGGACTTGAACATCTAGCCACATTTAGGAGGCCAACAAAACATTAGTGAAATAATTGTACCATTTGACCACCACACGTGGGTAGGTGAATGTGTTGAGGATGAAATAGTGGTTGGTCAATTTGATCGTAACACATCTATTTTCTTGGAAGCAAGCTTGACACAAGTCATATTCTTTGCAAAATGAACGAATTCATAATGCATATCAATATATGTTGAGTGGGTCACCATTAGTCGATAAAATAACAAGAGGAAAAACACATGAATTAATAATACAAATGCATGGACAAGTTGTTACATGGACAAACCAAATCAAGCAAAAACTCTCTCAATTTTATTTTTTTCCTGACTCTTCAATCTTAACAATGAGTTATTGCCCCTCTTCGACCCTTAGCCAACCGAAGTGGACAACTAGTTCAACTTCTTGAATCAGGATCATTGAAAGCGTAGTAGTCCATTGTATCTTCCATCCTTGCATCCTATTTGGGAAGGAGAAATCTTCACCTTTGGCACTTGTACTGAGGTCCTTGAATATTTTGAAAATGGAAGTATAAAAGAGTATAAAAATGGAAATATAAAAATTTAAAATTAAAAAAAAATGGAAATATTTATGAAAATGGAAATATGAAATGGAAGTATCTAATGAGCATCTAGTGGGTAGTTGGATTGTTTCCAACAACATAACTAATTCTCTATCAATTGCTGGCCGTAGGGCAAGAATTTATCTAATGTCAATGAACGAAAAGAGTGAATTAGTTGATATCTTTAGCTTTGAAGTTGCACCCAAGAAACCAACTCATAAAAGCATACACATACATAACCCTACAATTGTGGTATGCCCATAAAGCCACATCATGTAAACATAATTGCAACCCAATATAAAGCTTTCATTGAATTACTACAAATTGCACTCCAATTGCTAATATCTTGAAATATTCAAAATTATCAACTTCAAAGGCCACACACTATAATCTATTGATTGGCTTTCAAAGAATATAACTTTCAAGTTTCATAGCCTCTTGACCCCAATAATTTCATAGCTTTTAGGTTTCATAACTTCTAATGTATTTGAAATCCAAGAAGAATATTTTGCTCTATTCACTCCATTGTTATCTACAAAACATGCAAACCACCTCCCATAAAACCTTAGCACCATCTTCAAACTATTACAATAGTTTCACAGTTGACATACCCATTACTTTGTTAGACCTTAGGTGTAAGGTGCCATAGTCTCAATACATACTTTGTGATAGCACCTCCAATTCAAAAAGAGAAGGTGTAATTTAGTTGAATAGTACATGAACTAGATAATGGAATCTTGATAGTCGGTGCAAACTAGGAGCCATGGATCTCCCAAGGCAAAACATTAGGGTTTGCTAACTTTTGCTGCACTGAATTGGGGGCTTCCAATAATTGACCAAGTGTATCCCATCTTTCAAAAATTAGGGAGTTGGGTTTTGAAGCCATAGAAAGCTCCTTCTATAAATGCATTGGACCCTTTGTTTCTAATTAGCTCCCACCTAATCTTTCCATATGTTATTCCATGTGTATTTTAGTTGCCCATGAGGTTTAAACATATCCTACATTGAAATGAACTTTAGGATGTTCCCAAACAAGTTTTTTTCTTGATGAAATCAAGTTACCACATTCATTTATTTGTCATTATTAAATTCCACCATATTCCAATCCTTTTTAAAGATCCATCTACAATCACATGGGAGGGCCTTGACCACTATTTCCTCCCATAAAAAAACCTTCTTGTTTAGAATCATTAGGTGCATATGCATTGGCCACCCCCAAGTACCCTCTAAGCATCCCACCCAATCTTACCCCTAAACCCTCACATTCACATGGCCAATGTTGCCTAAATTTCTTTCAACAACTATTTTACAACATCCTTAAGTGTGATAGTCCATCTTCCTCCCACATCTTCCCCCACATCTTCCCCCACATTGTTTAATGTCTTCTAATCTTGACCCACCTTTAATCCTCCATTAGCTAGGTCAACAATAACAAATTAATTGCCACTAATTTGCATTAATTTTGCAATGTGTGTCCCTTTTTTTAATGAACTTAATGAATTGACTATAACCGTGTACCTACTAGGCAATCCATCCAATTTAACTTGGTTCCCCTTACCACTTTATTCTATTCCATTTATTTGTAAAAAGCCACCCAAGGCCAATGATTCCAAATATTGCCTTTGTTCGCACCCTTGGGATATTCTTCCTTATTCAATTTTTTTTTGTTGTTCTTTTTAACCCCAATTAATTTTGAAGGAAACCAAGCCATGCAACTTGTTACAATATGTTACTTATCCTTTATTAACATCCCTTCCTATATTACCAAATCATTTGTTTTCCTTTCAAATTCACCATCCCCCCCTGCCCCCCCCCCCTTTCAAACTTCCATCCTCTTTTCTTCCTTTGATGTTTTCTCCCATCTATACAATTCGACATTTGATTCATTACAACTTGTGGCTATTTATCTCCTTCGCTTTGGATTTCTCTACCATCTATGTCAGCAAGTTGATTGTTTTCACTCCTTATGTTAAATTCATTCACAACCTTCAATAAACTTGTCACTTGGACCCACACTGATAGATATTAGGCAGAAAATTAGCCACCTTTAACACCTTGCTCTAAGCCATTCCCCCTACCCCTTGGAAGACAACAAAGGGTGTCATAATTAGGCAATAAACTTCTATGTCTTTCTACAAGTATCTTATTATGTTCTACCCTTGTTTGAACCATACAACAATCCCCTTCCTATTCACTACTTTATCCCATTACTCATATTATGACAACCCAAAACCCTAAATTAGGGAATTACAACCACATACACAACCGCACACACACATGCGCACACACACGCGCACATTGGAGCAAAAAAATTTCAACAAAAGCTTCACACTTAAAAAATTAAAAAATAATAAAAAATAATAAATGGAGTTTTTAATCCTTAGTTGGGTTTCTCCTCTTTTAACCAATTACAAGTTCTTATTCATACCTAACAAAACATCCTTTTGCCTAGAAGTAGCACTACCTCGTCTTTTTCTTTCAATATTTAATTATGTCACTTCCTACTCTCAACCATACTACCATTCACTACCTATTCAAGCTCCTTGAGATCTATTATTTTCCCCACCTACTTGCTTTATTTTAATTTCAAAAGGGCAAACCTTTAATCCTCCTGCAGATCAGCCCCTCTTCCCTTCATCTCCTCCCTCTTTTCTACCTACCTTGCAAGACCAAACATTAGTTCCGAATAGCTCCATCCCCATTCGCCCTTGAATGGAACATCACTTATAGTCCTCCATTGGGCATCCGCCATCCTCAATGAATGTTGCCTTCTGCCTTCGCTTCCATCATTTGCTTGAAGGTCTCCCCCCTTGGAAATTCACTTGCCCATGATGTAGCAACTGCCCCCTTGCCCCACCTTGCCTCCTCATGATTTGCCTAGCCCCCTAATAACCCAGATCTCACAACATCATCATCAATGTTCACACTATCTCTCACTCCATCACACATTACTCATCACTTTGAAAGGTGGAAGAGTAACCAACAATGCTTTTCACTCCTTTTCCCATTTCAAAAGGAAAATATTGTTGTCGTCCTGACCTAATTTTAATTCTTGGCACCTTCTTAAAAGCCACTGTCACCAAAAAGGAGGACCTACAAATCCTCACAATGTGACTGACGTTCCAACATGCTTGGACTCAGACGAGTCCTTCCTTGCACCGAAACAAGTAACCACTTCTGATCAACTTCGGCAGAGTCTCTTCCCTTACACTCTGATCATTGCCAGACGGGGACCTCATGCACTCCTATTCCACTGAAATGTCTGCAGGAGCAAGAGCTTCCAGCTTTACTCACACAGT
>Ga0116228_10003565_pt1 | contig 13698 bp, 10 predicted proteins | sample S1TSphfallax_2_FD_89694 | JGI IMG/M metagenome (GOLD analysis project Ga0116228, IMG submission 89694) | Host-associated microbial communities from peat moss isolated from Minnesota, USA - S1T2_Fc - Sphagnum fallax MG | ecosystem: Host-associated > Plants > Peat moss > Unclassified | place... | reverse complement strand
TTGATTCAAATATTTTAATATTTTGATTATAAGTCCTAAAACCCATTATAAAATTACATCATTTTTTTTAATGTAAAATTTTAAGTTAAAAATACATTTTTTAAAAGATTAAAAAATCCTTTGTTGATATTGATGGCCCTTTTTATGTTTGCAAAATGGTGGAAATTCACCACCAAAAAAACCTTTGGTTACATCATTGATATTTTTTTTTAAAATTCAAAACGATTGGATAATGTTTATGGTGATTTCAAAGATTTATTTGAAATGTTTTCAAATAAATTTGATGTTGGAATTATTATAATAATTATTATTTTTTACTTATTATGAATAACATTTTTTTTTCAAATTTTTTATCACAATTTTTTGGCAATGTTTTTGTTGTTTACAATTTTCCTTGAATTTGCACTATTTTTTACCCAACAAGAATTGCCAAATTAAAAAAACTTGAAACCAAAAAACATGTTGGTTGGGAGGAGGAGAAGGTTCATCCAACTATTTAAACCCAAATTTTCATGAAATTAAAACGTGTTTCCTTTTGCAAAGGAAACAAATGTAAAATGTCTTCTTACATCATTAAAAAAATGTTGTGTTTTTTTTTCAAAATTATGTTATTAATCATTGGTATTAATGTACAATTAATCTTGTTAAAAAAATACGATTTATTAATTAAATGGCTATATTTACTACTTAATTAATGTTTTTTTTATGACCAATTTTTATCAATTTAAAGGGGCAAACACATTAAAGAAAAATATATTTGAAATAAAAGTTTCTAGGCCAAATTTAAAGTATATATTTTTAAATTTTTATAATCAAATATCATAAATAACCATAATATTGAAAGATTTAACCAAGTTTTCAACTACACAACTTGTCCCAAACCAAATGTGAAAATCTTCTTATAATTGATTACCATCTTAACAACATCATAAAAATAAATAAATAAATTTATACATAACCATATTAAGAAAAATAAAAACTTGCAATTCCTCAAACAATGGACATGTTTTATGTAAATTAAAAAATCATAAAAGGTTAATAAATGCATTTTTGAATTTTTGTTGAATTTAGAAAATATATGTACATCATGCTTAAATGGTGGCAACAAAAATTTGTCAACAAATTGAAAAGAAAAAAAAAAAAAACTTCAATTTTTTTCGTGGCATGTCATGACAAAAATGTAATCCGTGACTCCACGATCTAGAATAATAATAATAATAATAATATGAAAATATGACATGTTATTTCACGTCATATTAACTTGGAACCTCATATATCCATGTCATAATTTTGTAACAAAAAATTATCTAGTGCAACATGTAACTATCCAAAATGACTTTAAAAGATTTTATTAAAAATGTTTTAATCAACTAATCTTTTTTTTATAAAATCATACAAGTTGCATATTAGTCAATTTTGTCCTATTTTACTAAAAATGTAATGAACTTGTGATGCAATTCAAGTTCCTTGATGGATTCAACTACGAGTCCAAAAGTGAAGACAATGGAAGGAAAAGGAATTGGGGTGCACTCCCTGGCTTGTAGCACTTCGGGGGTAGAAAGGTGTGCTAGAGCTTTGGGATGGGACTAGGAAGATTGAAAAGTAATTCAATTACTCACATGAACCTGCACAAACCAAACAAGTTGGATAATGCGTAATTGGGGCACGAACGAACCACATGCTAACACGGACTCACAAGACTCACCATGGCCCGAACTTGGGGGAAGCCACCATCTTCCCCCTTATAGTATACTTTGTGCCTGGCCACATGACCAGCACCCAAATGTCATTTTGTCCTAAGACTCTGGGGCAATTTGACTCCTGACCTTTCTTTTGGCCATAACTTGTGTTTCAAGTGTCCAAATGGGTCATGCAAGCCCATTTCAAACATCTACGTCCAAGAGCTTTTCAATGATATAAAGAACCCTTCAATCCCATGGGTTTTGACCCCTATAATTGGTCTCTGAAGATTCGGGAGTCCAAAAGGTCTCTAACTCCCAAAGTGGGAGCTCATTTGGGAGTGTGAAGGTTCATTCTCTCACACTCTCCTACACTCCTAAGAGGATGAGATGTGATTCCCATGCTTCCCTCTTGGCTTGCACCCTTGCAAGCCCTTGCCTTGGTCGTGAACCCAAAACTAGGGTTGCGACAATTTGGGTAGTGGAAAAAGACAAGATTTATTCTTGTGACCTAGGTTTCATAATCACTGGGCTATTTATAAACCCATGTCAAAATGACCATAAATTGTTGGAGATAAAAGGAAACCAAAGAAAATAATATAAGTAACATTATACTTAAATTTACAAAGCAAACACACGTTTCTTTCAATCAACAAATCTTTTTGCATTAAACTTGGAATCATGTACATCAATTGGGATTATATGTTTTCCTATCTTCAATAAGATTAAGTATGTTCTCCTTGATGTGTGCAAACATACTAAATATAGGGTTACCTTTCTTTGTTGCATTAAGAAACATTGGAAATTTTGATTTGATGACCAAGTGAGAATATGTAACAACATAACGAACATCCTTAAACATGTAAAAAGGGTTTAAGTACTTGGTCCTACCATGAGCTTATACCATATTCCACCTAAGATCATGTCACCTTTGTACCATGTATTCCCCCAACCATGATTGAAAGATTCCATGCACCTATGTAATGGCTTGTTACACATAACAACAAAAAATACTTTTTTGTTTTTTAGTTCATTTGAAACAACTACCTAGTTATTTCCAATTTCAACTTTGGTTGCCTTTGTTTCAATGTTGTCCTTAGCATTTGAGTCATCTAAATTTGAACCAATGTCCTCTTCGCCAACCATGAACCCTCTTTGCCTACTCCATGTACCAAAAAATATTATAGGATATTTTTCCCAAATTTGTAGTTGTTTGTGAATCAATTAATTATAATCTATAAATTACAACATTTTAGTTACAGTAGAAGTAACACACATAATGTGCAATAAATTATTATGTCATCATTTAGAAAAAATAAAATAAAAAACCTTTGCATGTGTAATGTTGTGGGGTTTTAGGGTGTGTAACATCCATGGTTGCACATGAATTTGTTTTCACAAAAGCCTACGTTGTCATCCATGCATTTTGGGCAAAAGCAAGCTAATTGCATCAAGTTCAACAATGTGACATCAATATGTGAAACAGAACAAATGGAATTCACTAACCCAAACCCATGAGTGTTTTTAAAATCCCAAGCAAATCTGTGATCTACATCCTTAGGTTTGATAAGATGGAAGAATGAAATAACTTCACGATAGGCATGTGGATATGCAACATGTTCTTCTAATAAAATTTTAATGCAAAAAATAACAACAATTACAAATTAAACTTGAGTTTTGGGTGTTTGCACACTAGGGTGACCTTATATGGACATCACAATAATAGTTTTTCATGTACTCCTTAGGTACAAGAAAATAAATAAAAGAAGATCCATTGAAAAAATAAAAAAGGGACTCATTTATATAAAATTATCATAATCAACCTTTCAAAAATGGAAAAATCAAATCAAAATCATGGACTAATAAGTAATGGACTTTTGAAATTTTCCCACATTTTTTGTCACATTTGTAAAACTTGTGGATATGGAATTTTATTTTACAATGTGTTAATCTTATGTGTTTGAAACTTTGGGACATTGGATGAATTATGTTTAAGAAATTAAATATCCATTGAATGAATGGAATGTGATTTTAATTTATTATGTTATGAACTTTTTAAAATTCCAAAAACTGTAATTATTTTTAAAGTTTTGAAAAACATTTAAAACTAATTATTTAAAAAAAATCTTTTGAGATAGTTTTTATATGTCTTATAACATTATGATTTGAAATTGGAAATGGAAAAAAAAATATTTTTAATATCATTTAAATATTCATATTTTTAAACAATTTTCAATTACACTAGAAAAGGATTTTGAAAAGGCATTATAATCTGCTGAAATTGTGACACCCTAATGTGTTTTTGCCCTTCTAGATTCCATGTTCATATACTTTTTACAAATTTCATGTTTTAGTATAGTGTCATTTTTTTTTTTAGTAAATAGGAATATATTTTTCGGATTGGAATTCTAAGGAAGTATTTTTTGGTCTCTAACTCCAACATGAACACCCTTCCCATGGCCTAATCCAAAGTAGGACCATACCATGTGACAGCCATGGGGTAAAACAACATTTTGCATTTTTTCTTGATACTTGAACATACCAAAAACTAGGAATTAGGGTTCAAAAAATGTAACAAATAAAACCATGATATTTGATAACCCATAAAGAAAAATAAATACTTGGAGACATGATACCACACTTTATGTGATTAAATTGGGTTGTGCACCCATCGAGCCAACACAAGGTGTTCATTTGGGCAAATACCTCTAGAGGTCAAATGTGCCTAATGCAATTCAAAAATAATGTTAAACAAAAAGTGTATCATTTTCATTGTCATCAAAAATTTGTAATAATGATACTCAATCAAAAGCTTCTTTTGGGTGGATGTGGGATTGGCTAAGTATGCAGGATTCCATTGATAACAAATGTGAACCAAAATTGTTATATGAAAATAATGCAAATGCATTTCTTAGACTTCATTGTAGTTGTGGAATGAGTAATTATCTACAAAATCCACAACTAACAAAATAGATGTAGGTGGAAATGTGTCTAAACATACATCATATTGTTCCTCCTAAAATTTGGACACATAAATATGTATCATAAAAAAAATCAATTTTGGCCTCAAATAATCCAATAATTCTTTTGTTGTTGTCTGTTTATACTATAACTATAAGACTTTGTTGGGATTTCTAGCCCATGTCTTACCATGAATAACCAATTCATAACACTTCCACTACATACATAAAATAAAATGCTTGTTCATTTTAGCATGGCATGTCATGAATATATCTACACCACAATTTTGGCATTCGCCTTTTAGACAACACAAATTATGCCATACAAAATCTTCCATTAGATATAAGCTTGAAATCCACATGTTAGTGAGCTTAGATAATTGTATTTATTTAGCAATGAAATGCCTTGGAGTCTCAAAGCAACAAATATCATAGTTGCAATTACATATTATACCATGAACTTCTCTTGAGGTTGCCCACATATTGTTGAAACCATGTTGTAATTCCACCATTTCTATATGATACTTGCATGCGCATGTGTTGCACTCTTTGAGCCTTTTTACATAACAAGGTTTTAACTTTTCAAAAGCTCGAAACCCAACCTTACACTCTACATGAACTTTCACAAATTGTTTATAGAAGTTCAACTATAAAATATTGGGTTCCAAAATAAGTGCAATTTTATGGAACTTATAATACAAGTGACATATAAACCTTAGAACTTGCAGGTATACAATTAGTGGAAAAATCAATTAATTGTAAGTAATGCATTATATTAGACAAGTAAAACAAGTAGAATAAAAATTTGGACAAGTAGACAATGTGAAATGCAAATCTATTATTACAATAGTGTGGAATAATTTTGTAAAAATTAAATTACATTTCTACCATTTGGAAACCATCTTGTGGGGAAATTTTAATCTTTTTTTTTTATAGTAATGAGAAGATTTTCCACAAATTTGTTGTTGTACTATAAAGGAGAGTATTCAAACGATTTTTTTTTTTAAATTGAGAAGCTAGAGTATGTTAAAAAGTATTAGAGGTCTAAACAATTGACACCGTAAGGATTATAGAATGATCTATAGATTCTAAAGACGAAAAATTGTGAAACAAAATGAATCGGACGGTGACCCAAAGTTTACAACAACAATTGGACTTTGGAGGCAAATTGTCAAGTCATTGGAAAACAAACACAAGACAATCTTGAAAATGGACAAGAATATGCAGGGCTTATAGAAACCCCATATTATAATTTGATGTTAAACATATGAGTTATGAGAATAGAGGAAACCAACCGTAATAAATTTCAAGTCTAAGTTGGTGACTAGCCAAGGAAGGGATGTTTTAAGAAGTATATAACCCAGGTTTGTGTATCAATATGCATTTCTAGATTACTATAAACTAGTGGAAAATTGGGAGGTGGAGTTACAAAATGTGGCAAGAGCATTAATGGATCAACAATAAGAACAAAAACCAATAATTCTTATAGTACAAAACAAATTGAAAGGCATGGAACTGGGAAGCCAATTGGGACCACAAAGTCGACATATTCATCCATTTATTCATATCAAGAACAGAGAACCAGAAGGGTGTTCACATCCACATTTTGCACCACAGAGGATACCAATGGGTAACCACAAAATGGAACATAATCAACTTCAAATCAACACAACTTCAATAGTGTCAGAAGCAACAATTGTTGAAATTCGGAGACAACATGCTAAAGTAGGAGTTATTCAATCACTTGATGCGGGTATAACAACCATAAGAATGGAAATGGTTGTTGCACCCAACATGGATTTTGTCAAAAAAGGAGTAATAATTAGATCTACAACAAAATTGGGTAGCAGATCGAATGGAATCTTGGCAAAAAGGAATCTGAGTCAAAGTTCAACACTACCAATAGCAACTACTAGAATTGTCAAGACACTTCAAATGGTGTTTACCAATCCGATAATAACTATTCATGTGAACTAGACTACATATCAACCATCGTTGAATTCAATGGTTTCTGGAAGGTACCAAAGTGCAAATGCAACAAATCTAAAAGGAGGATATCAAGAACCATTTGTTATAACTACACAAATTCCTGATCACTGAGTTGGCCATTATGTTAGGCCAAACAAGATACCTTTTAAATATCTTGATTCAAAAAAAGATAGAATGTTTAATTCTACACTAAAAGCTAATGCAAAAACTTTTGAAGAATATATCATCAATGTGTTTAACTACATGCTAAGAGATATGACATTGGATTGGTGCCATAATTACATGTCAAAATATCCTGATTGTATTTTCTTGGAACTTACACAAGCATTTTGCAAATTTCATCAGAAAATTCATAATGATGAGCAAATATACATGGAGCTAAAGAACGTGAAGCGAGAAGAGACTGAAAGGGTGGAGGTTTACTATGAGTGGATTCAAAAGTTGGCTCATGGTTTACAAGTACCAACCACATACAATTTTTTAACTACTATGTTTGAAGCGAGCTTCTGATCATAATTTAGAATTGCAACTGCAAGGATGAAACGGTCAACACTACAACAACACAAGGAGGTGGCAAATGTTGTGTGAAGAAAACATGACTACTATAAAAGCAAGGAATGCACTTTTAGTATTACAAAATACCAAACATGTAGCACCAACAAAAACACAAAATAATATAGGGAAGATTGATAAACATTGCACAAATTATGGGATGATGAATCGCAATGTGGAGACATGCAGAAAGAAGAAAGAGCAAACCATAGTGGCAACCATAAAGGCAACACGACTAGGTCAAAAACCACAAAAGCCATCTTCATATGCATGCTACATATTGTATTTTAGAATAATGTGGTAGATTCTAGTTATTCCATGTTGTTAGGGAGACCATGGTTGAGGGATGTTAAAATGGCACATGATTGGGGGAATAACATTGTTACCATACAAAAGAATGGGATAATCAGAACAATTAGAATCACCAAACATTTGGGGGGTGAAGTAAGAAGACCATGAGTGTTATTGTGTTATGATTATCAGAATGGCATCACATATGATGAAAAAGATATCATTTTTGCTACATAACCATAATTGTTCTCCATAGGAAAAATTAATTTACCTGAAACAATTCAATATGTGAAAACCACACATGTGGAGATCATGGATACAAATGTGAAGACTAATATTTCAAAACAAGGATTTGGAGTACAAAACACAAAAAAGAAGATACATGGCAACAGATATGAACCATAAGTAGTTTTGGAAGATAAAGTGTATTTGAAAACGTATTATAAACATCAACCAAGAAGTGTGGTAGTGGATGAAATTCCAACAAAAAATCAAAACATAAGAATTATAGGTAGCTAAATTGACATTAACTAAAGATCAACAATTGATGAAGTTCAATTTGGGGACTAATGTAGAACCACAAATGGTGAAGATTAATGCATAGCTAGAAACAAGAAAGGTGCTGGAAGTGGAGCAATTGTTGAAGGAATTCAAAGATGTTTTTGCATGGACATACAAAGATTGGAAAGGGATTCCACTAAAGTGGGCATAACACATAATTGAGATGGACACTACTATACCACCAGCACATTAAACTAGGTACAGATTAAATCTAAACTATGTTACAAAAGTCAAATAATATATAAATAAGTTATTAACAACAATATTCATTCAATATGTAAATGAAACTACATGGTTGTCACCTATAATAGTAATACCCAAGAAAAATGGCAAACTATAAATCTATAGAAATTTCAGAAAAGTAAATGCAGCCATAAAGAAGGATCCATACCCATTACCTTTCACAGATGAAGTGTTGAACATAGTAACAAGGTATGAAGCATATTTTTTCTTAGATGGATATTCAAGATATCATCAAATCTCTATAGCTCCAAAGGATAGATATAAGATTACATATGTTATAAACTAGAGGGCTTTAATATGGAAGGTGATGTCGTTTCGAGTTTCAAATGGATCTCCAACATATTAGATAGCCATTACCAAAACATTCAAAGAGTATTTGGATAATTTTATGAAGATATTTCTTGATGACTTTATAATGTATAGTCACACGTAAAGTCATTTGTAGAAGCTCAAACCATGTTTTCAAAAGTGTAATTAATATGGCATTAGTCTAAATCTAGACAAATGTGCATTTATGGTATTTTCAGGAATGATATTGGGTTTTATTGTTTCCAAAGAAAGGAAATCTCCACAATCCATTGAGCATGCCCAAAGGTCTAGCTCACCCTCTCTAACTTATCTTTTTTTTTCTTAGATACTATTTCTATTTTGGTAACTTTCAACAATGGAACTTAATGAATAGCTTGAAGTGCCATAGCTAGCCTAAGCTCCACAAAACTTATTGTTGTAGCAACAAATTTTTCGAATTGTGATGTCATTTTAAAAAACAAAACAAATTAGACCTTGGATTTGTGTTGTTACTGACCAATAAGAAATTGTAATCCCAACCCTATTGAAGTATGAAAATTTACCTTGGTTCATCAAAGTATAGCCTATTAGAAATCTTGCCATTGTTCGACTCTTCACAAGATCTTGCCATTGTTGAAAATGATGCATTAAAATATCACCTTAAGGCAATTGTTATCCCCAAACTTGATGTTACAAAGCAAGCTAACATCTATTGTGTTGTGGGGAGAGACGAAAAACTTGCACATGTGAGAACAAAGTTGTGTTCAATTTAGGGTTCACTTGGGCTACCAAGTTGCAATGTTGCATTCCACTTAAGGTTTATTTAAGCTATTAAATGGTCCATTCATTATTAGGGTACCAAAAAGGGGTGTCTAATTGAAAAAGGACTACAAATGACAACTTTAGATTTTGTTTACTTTACATTATTATAATAGTAATCGATTTTTGTATGATAATAGATAAAATGATGTCCTCTTAAATTAGTAGAAATATTTAAAAATAGTTTGGATACTATGTTAATGTCATTTAGAGTCCTGTAAATTAAAAGAATTAAGTGTCTAAAGTATATTTTCTTTTAAAGTAATCAAAAGGAAGGCATAAAATCATACAATTGATTTCAATTTTTTTGTACAACAAAAACATGCCCCTTTCTATGAAAGTACATGTTCATTGGATGAATTTCATGAAAACCAAATCATTCATAACTTTCAAAGTCTTGAAATTTTGAAGGAAAGGGCTACAAGGCAAAGGACTCATTTGAAAGACCAATTCATAGGAAAATTATGTTTAATGGGTTCAAAATGTCTAGCTTTAGATGCAAGTCACATTTGAAGGAAATAAACATGCAAAAAAACATGTTTGGTTGTCCATTGAAACTCATTTTGGGATTTTTAAAGATTTTATGCATTTTTGGCATTAAATTAAAATATTCATACACAATCATGTATGATTGTGAAAAATCACCATTAACACATGAATTATCTTATATTGGACTATTCTTTCTTTCTTTTTCACTTAAGTTTGTTTCATATAAATGTTATTTGTAAAAATTGGTTCTAAAAAGTCTTTAAGTTTTTTTATTATTATTGATACCCCAACCATGAATGGACCCAATAGCTTATCTCTAACCCTCATATTTAATACTCCCCATTTAAAGTTTCTTGTCCAAAATTAACAGTCGAAATTACTTTTTTAAAATAAATAAATCTAGCCAAAGTAAATTTCATGTACAAAATACCTTGATTTCACCCTGTTACAAGATCTTAAAATAGTACAATAGTTTTTATTTTGGGTATAGTAATATTACTTAAAGCGATGATCTCAAGGACATAATCATAAGTAGGAGGGAGGAGGATGTTAAAGGTCAAAATGACAATTAGGATTTTTGATTTTTGATTATTGAAATTTAGTCTCGAAAAACAATTACCATCACTTATTACCAAAAATTAATTAATGAGAAAATTTCCTTTCATTTTTAACATTGAATTCTTAATGATAAAATGAAAACTACTATTTAAAATTTCCAAATTGTAAATAAGATTTTCTACCAATTTAAAATAGATGTTAAATTTTTTGTTATTTTCAATGGAATCATGGTTTTGGACTTAGACTTTCATTGCTATTTAGATGTACTTTAGTCGCACTAGTTATGGAGGCATAGCAAAACTTGTTGTTTTTGGTGTATTCTATGTTAAAGCAATACAAGTTGATTCATTATTTCTTGAAATTATTTTTTCCATTGCAAAATTCTAAACATATTTTTTTTTTAAAGTTGTATTTGTTTTGAAAGCTTGAAATTTTGAAGGATTTTTTTTTTTAATCTCCTAAAAATTCCTATTTAAGTCTGCATCAAAATTTAAGAATATAGTTGTATTAACACTTGTAGATTTGTTATTTAATGATTATTTTTCACCACAAAGTTGTAGAAATATATTTACACTTTTTGGTCCCATTATTATTTTGTTTCCAAATCCATGATATTACTAGGTGACTTCAATAATCTCATAATGATTTAGGCTATGACACGAGAACACATATTGGGTTTTGCAACTTGCTTTTATGACAATGTATTAGTTAGAAAGGACATTTGCGATTCATGACTATTGAATTGCTAAACTCATGTCGTTTCACCAATTCAGTCACAAAGGACATATAATTGCAAAGCCCAATCGTTTAATCAACTAGGATTTTTTTAGTTTTTATAATATTAAAATTCCATGTAATCATGTACCTTGATTTGACGTGTGTAATGCATGATATGTCAACCTAGTTGTTTCACTCAATTAAAAGTTACAAAATACACTTTAATAGGTGGAGGACATGTCAAAAATCTATACTTACACATGTTCAATTATGAGTCATCACACATGAATAAGAATTAATTTAACCTAACCTAGGTAGTTTAGGTAACTAACCTAGCCAAAATTCAACCTAGCCTAACCTAACCTAACCTAACCAGCCTAGGTTACTTAACCTAGGCTAAGTGGCCTAGATTAAAAACAAACTTCGGCATCTTAGCTTAGGTAGCTTATAATATAGGCTACCGAACCTAAGTTAAATGACCTAGGTAACATAAGTTGCAAGAACAAGGACTTGAACCTCTCACCTCCATTTTGGGGTTCAAGTCTTCATCTATTGCACTACCACATTCTATTATACAAAATCTATTAAACACAAAATTATAAAGATAAAAAAAATTAACCTAAAATTAAATTAAAGCACTCTAAGTTGACATAGGTCAACTTACCTACTATCTACCAACCTAGTCTAGGTTAACCTAGGCCTCCCTAGGTTGATTTTAAATTAGTTAGGTCAACCTAGACTACCTACAAGCTTAACCTAAGTTAATTTAAGCCTCCCTATACTAAAAGTAAATTAATTTAGTTTAGTTTAATTAGGACTATTTAGGTTCTAGTCTAGACTTAGATTAAGCTACGGTAGACCTAGTTAGGTTAAACTTAAACTAAGATAGGCTAGAACTAGGTTAATATAGGGTAGATCTAGATTCTAGATTAAACTAGGCTAATCTAGGCTAGACATAGACTAAGATAGTTTAAACATGGCCAAACACAATTACTTCAAATATTTTTGGCTAAAAACAATCACCTTTAGCTAATTATGGCTAAATTAATATATAAATTAGACTAAACCCAACTATTTAAACTAAACATGGTTAAACAAACATAAATAAAATTAAACACAAATAATTTGGCTAAACATTTTAAAACACAATTGTTTTGGCTAAATAATTTTAAATAAAATATTTAAATTAAACATGGTTAAAATAACATAAATGAAATTAAAAACAATTACTTTGGTTAAACATGCTTAAATAGGGCTAAATGCCTTTAAACACAATTATTTAGTCTAAATGGGTATAAGTAATTTAGGGTCAACCAAAAGCAACAATCAAAGTCCTTTTTGAAAGTCCTTCTCCTTTGTATTTCAATTGTATTTTAAGCCCATAAATTGGTTCAACCTTCAAATGATGTTAAAGTTAAACTATTTTTTCATATTTAAAGGTGGGCCACCATTTAAAACTATTTCTTACGCACTTTCATTAAAGGTTGGTATTAAAATAATAATAATAGTAATAATTGAAAAAATGTTGCCATTTATAAAATTAAAAAAATTGGATATGATTTGATATTTTTTCAAATATGATTTTCCAACCTTAAATGTTATAAACCTTCAAAGTGTTATATGCTAAAGTTTCAAAAACATTGGATAAACACATTATGAAATAAAAGTCCATATTCAATTTTAAGGGGACTAGCATAGTCCATATAAAGTCATTATAGGATGGACCTTTCATTACTTTGTTGTGATTTTATCATTGTTGAAATGTTTCATGTGTTACCTTCACATAAATGAATCCCTTTTTGTGACATATAATTAAAAGTAGAAAATGTATGCAATAATGATGAAAACCCTACCTTAGTGATAGTCCATTTCAAGCAATGTAGTTTGTAACTACCCAAACATGGTTGAACATTATTAATGTATAACCAAATTAATATAATTTATATTTAAAATAGTAATTTAGTTTGATGTAAACATGGTTAAACTAACATAAATGAAATTAAACATAAATTTTATGCTAAACATTGTTAATCAATGATGAATTAAACTAAATATGAATATTTAGGTTATATTTGGCTAAATTTGGAGACATTAAGATAAAGTTTGATGTTGAAACAATAAATGGCTAAATTTGGCTAAATTGTGATAAATTTATAAATTAAATTAGGTTATTTAATCTAAACTTGGTTAATAAAATGATTGGTCGTATGCAATTGTAGTTATTTTTTTAGTCATTTTTGTTAGTTGCATAAGGTTGATTACTAATTGTTAAAAACCAATCATTTTTTAGTCATTTAAAAAATTGTGTTGGACATTATAATTACACATGACAAGTCATAAAAGACATGTTTTGGCATTATAAACATTTTTGACCAATCAATAAATTAAATTTGATTGAAATTAATCCTATGAAAAATTAGGTTGATTACTAGTTGTTAAATACATTATTAATAATTTCCTTAACCATGTTAGACATTATAGTTGCATATGACAAGTTGTAAAATACATGTTTTGGCATTATGAACACTTTTGACCAATCAATAAATGCAATT
>Ga0116228_10003564_pt1 | contig 13702 bp, 8 predicted proteins | sample S1TSphfallax_2_FD_89694 | JGI IMG/M metagenome (GOLD analysis project Ga0116228, IMG submission 89694) | Host-associated microbial communities from peat moss isolated from Minnesota, USA - S1T2_Fc - Sphagnum fallax MG | ecosystem: Host-associated > Plants > Peat moss > Unclassified | place: USA... | reverse complement strand
TTGCCGTCGTAATAGCCGGCAAGCATTTCGTAGGTCTTACCATCTTCCGAGAGGCGGATGATGGCGCGCAACACGCTCGCACAATTAATGAGCCGCTGTTGGCGGTCATAGGTGCTGCCGTCCGGATCGCCCAGTGCGATCACTTGCTCGCGCCGTCCATCAGGGAAGAGGCGATAAATTGCGTTCTTCTCCTCGTCGCTGACGTAGAGGAATCCAGCAGAGCTCCAGACCGGACCTTCTGTGAACCCGAAACCCTGGCCCATCACCTCGATATGGGAACTGCGGCTGAAGAGCTTCCAGAACGCCGGAGTGAGTGCCTGGAAATTATTCCCTTGCGCGTACATGCAGTGCCATGAAAGGCATAGAAAAGCAGCTAAGGAGAGCAGGCGGCTAGTCGTCATCGCGATGCCTCTTTGTGGAGCCTCGCTCGCTCGGACGCGGCGCCGAAGCGGTAGTGATCAGGAAACTGACCACATCTTCGAGTTCCTTGCTCGAGAGTGTTGCCTCATAGTCGCCCGGCATGATTGAGTGAGCGGTATGGCGCACGCTCTTCAGATCAGCTTTTGAGAAGGTGAGGTACCGTCCATCTTCGGTCTGAAGGTAGATAGTGAAGTTATCCTCGTCACGTAGCAAACCGGTGATGTGCCGGTCATCGGATGTGTAGATCTCAACTACCTTTGACTCCGGTTCAAGGTCGCGGTTGGGCTCGACAATAGCCCGCCGGACCGCTGCGGGCGAGAGGCTGTCACCATAGGTCGAAAGGTCTGCGGCGATGAAACCTCCCTCACCATTGACCATGTGACACTTTGAGCATGCCGCCTTACCGTAAAAAAGGGTGCGGCCGCTCTTAGGATCGCCACTTATTTTCATAGACGGGCCCTTGCCCTGCAGAGTGCGAACGTATGCGACTATGGCTCGCACTTGCGGATCTCCCAGGTAGCCAAATGCCGGCATGCCCACTCCAGAAATTCCTTTTCCTACAATCCCTTCCAAATCCGCATTGCTCAGTGATATTACACTGCGCAGCGTGGCGATGCTGGGAGCGCGCTCGCCGCCGTGGCCATCTGAGCCGTGACAGGCGGCGCAGTTCGCGGAGAACAGGCGGTCCCCGCTGACTGTCTTCTGCTGGGCGTGCGATGTGGCTTCAACGAGATTTGCCGCCAGCAACAGCACGACTGCATGTAGCGAGAACCGCATCAGCGAACAGGCCTCTTTCTGTGACAACTTCTTGAGCGAACTGACCAAGACGCTTTCAGAACTGATACTTAACCGCAATCTGCAGGATCCGAGGAGACCCTGCAGAGCCAACGAAGCCGAAGGTGGAGCTATTGAAATTCCCGTCGGGATTGCCGAATTGCGTATGGTTGAAGGCATTAAAGGCTTCAGCGCGGAACTCCGCCGTGCTCTCGTGGAACAGATGGAAGTCACGCAGCAGGGCTAGATCCGTATTGTTGATCCCAGGCCCATGGAAAAATCTCCGGTGCGAATCTCCCACCTGCCCCAGGGTCTCTTGGGTGAAAAGCGAAGTGTTGAAGTAGGCCTGCTGCGTCCTGGGATTATGATTGACGGCCAGTTTTCCGGGGGTGTAATTGGGTTGGTCGACGCCTCCTGTACCGAGCAGTGATTGGTCGTCATTTTCGGAGATGTTAACCGGCAACCCAGAAGCGAATTTCGTGATGCCGGAGACTGACCAGCCTCCGATGGACTGCTTCTCCCAACGCGCACCAACCAACCTGTCAAAGGGCATCTGCACGGTATAACTGCCGACGAAATAATGTGTGAAGTCGAAGTTCGAGAGGCCATAGCTGAGCCGCGGGTTGATCACATTCGTGACATCTGTCAGCCCGGAAGCATCGTCGAACGAGCGCCCATAGGTGTAGCCGAGCAGCGCGTCCCATAACTTACTCGTATGCTTGAGGGTCATTTGCAGCGAGTTGTAGTTCGACGTGGCCGCGCTTGCCATATATCCGTTGGCGCCCAGCGCGATGCCAAAAGGGCCGCGCGTACTATTCACTACCGTGCCGTTGGCCAGAGTATAGACATTCTGTTCCTGCCCTGGGCCGCAAGGGGTTTGCCCGGGTGCGAGCGTCGATGCATTGAGCGATAGGCACAGCGCCGGATTGCCCGGGTTTGCCTCCTCAAATGTCATCAGGTGACGGCCCTGGGTGCCTACGTAGTTCACGGTGAGCACCGTGTCTCTGGCCAACTCTCTCTGGATGCTGAGGTAATAGCTCTCCAGGTAGGGAACAACGTCGTTCGTCTTGAGCAACGCCGAGCCGGCGATCGGTTCAACGCTCGCCCAATCGAAGGTGGTATTTGGATGAGCCTTGGAAACATTGGTGGCCGGGAAGGTAAAAGGGAATGGGCTGGGAAGCAGCGACAGATTCGTTAGATCGACAAATGGGCTCGACAACAGCACAGGATAAGAACTTGAGTAGAAATCGCCGTACGGCGCGTCACCCACTTCGATGAAACCCGACTCATCCTGAATGTTGGTGTAGAAGATGCCATAGCCGCCACGAATACTCGTCTTGCTGTCACCGGTAATTTTGCCAAACCAGTTATCGCCTCCCTTGGGTGCGTATGCAAAACCGAGGCGCGGCGCAAAGTTTCCGTAACGAATGGGTGCAAGAGTTCTGGGAACGCCCGGATCGCCGGGAACCAGGTAGCCGGTGGGCGCGCCGGGGAAAACTACGGATTGCACACCGGGGATCGCGGTCTCGAGTTTGTTCGTGGTGTCATACCAGGGTGTGATGATCTCGTAGCGGAGGCCATAGTTCAGCGTGAGGTTGGTGCGCGCTCGCCAGGAGTCTTCGACATAGGGCGCAATGTAATTGCTGCGGCTGTCGAGCAACTGCAGCGAAGCCTGGATAAACCCGCCGCCCTGCGCCACGTCGCCGAGCAGGTAGTCTGCCAGATCTACGCCCGTCTCCTGCCCATTGAAGCTGAACGACCCATTGGTGGCGTAGTTATTGCGCTCCATGATTTGATCATAATGATAGTTGCCGCCGAACTGAAGAGTGTGGGTGCCGATGACTTTCATGTAGTTATCGGTCCACTGGAACGTATTGTCGAACTTGGCCTGAGTCTCGACAGGATTTCCAAAGCCGAAATTGTTAAAATTTATATTGGGCACGCCGGCCAGCGATGGGTTTACAGTGTTGATCCCGCCGCTCCCAGTCGCAGTGTTGAAGCCAAGGGTGGATAGTGAAACAGAAGCGGTACTGGGGTTGTTGGTGTGGTTTGCGCTGCGCATGTAAGTAAAGCGGAAAGTATTTACGGAATTATTCTTGAAGATGGTCGTCAAGCCCAGGTTAGCCAGTTGCGCGCGGCTTGTGGTCACAGCGGCAAAACCCGGCACAGGGCCCCCGGCATATGGGTCCGCAACACTGTCGTTGTCCATAAAGTAGTAGCCAAACAGGCTGCCGTATCGCGTGTTGGCGTCCACGCGGCCTGCCTCCTTGTAATCGCTCAGCGTCTGCGAGTACGCAGAGGTACGAAACCAGAACTGGCCGCCGTTTTCAGACGCGTTGCTGACGGGGATATACTTCAGTGTGCCGGCTGCCGCTGGATCCCACGCTGATTGCGGAATCACGGCATTCGGAAACACGCATCCGGTTGTACTGCTTGGCGACCACGCGGTCGTGGTGCAGGTGGGCTGATAATAGGGCTCGGCTTGGGTAACCGTATAGCCAAGCTTGTTACTCAGCTCGGTTGCCCAGCCCACGCTTGACACATTATTCGTCAAGTTCGCTGCCTGGTCGCTCAGATCCCCGGTCAGGTCGGCGTTGGAGTATACCTGGAAGTTCTGCGTTGCGCCTACAGTCTGATTGGTACCTTGAAAATCGGCGAAGAAGAAGACCTTGTCCTTCTTGATCGGGCCACCGAAAGTGCCGCCGTAGATATTCTGCTTGAAGGCGCCCCGTACGCCCGGGGTGTAGTAGTTGGCCGCGTCGAGATTGGTATTGCGAAAGAATTCAAAGCCCGAACCGTGGAATTGATTGGTGCCGTTCTTGGTGACGACGTTCACCTGTCCGCCGCTGAAGTTCCCATACTCTGCGTCGAAGTTGTTGGTAATGATCCGGAACTCCGAGATCGAATCGAGGTTAGGAATAATAGCCGCGCCGTTGTTGACTCCGTCGTTGACATCGCCGCCGTTGACCATGAAGCCGTTCGATGCCTCACGTCCGCCATTGATGGACACATTGCCGGGATTCAAGTCGCCTGAAACTCCGGAGCCTTCACCCTCACTGGTTGCGCTGTAGGGCGAGACGCCCGGCTGTAGAGAAAGCAGATCCGTGTAAGACCGGCCATTGAGCGGCACGGAGGTTATCTTTCCCGCTTCGATGACCTCGCCGAGTTGCGTGGTTTGTGTCTCGACCTGCACGGTGTTGCTCGTGACATTCAAAGTGACGGTGCTGCCGCCAACCTGCAACTGCACGTCGACTCGTAAGGAAGAGTTTGCGTCGACCTTGATGCCCGTCTCGTGGAAAGACTCGAAGCCGCTATCTTCCGCCGTCACGGTATAGGAGCCGACGGCAAGTGCGGTGAAGCTATAAAAGCCTTTGCTATCGGTAGCCAGGGTCTGCCTGATGCCGGTGTCCTGATTCAGGGCAACGACGGTGACTCCCGGTATGGCTGCCCCCGTCGGGTCGGTCACTGTGCCGGAGATCGTGCCTGTGATGGCGGCATGCGCATAGGAACAAGCACATAGGGTCAGGACGGCGATCTCAGGGAAAAACAACAGATTTCTACGCATCAACTCCTCCTCAAGAATGTACAAAGGTCGCGCTTCTCCCGACGCATTTGGCCTGCGAGAAGAAACTTCATGGTCGTGTCTTGACCGGGATTAAAGCTGGAGATCGGCCGCCCGTCAACGGACAAATGCCCTACTCTCCGAGCGCCGGCACTGCGCTTGTACGCCGCAGGAGATGGCGGCCAAAATCGTTTGGGACAAATGCCCTACGCGCGAGAGGCCAATCCGCGAACTATGGATTACATTCCAAAGAAAGTACCAAGTTTCAACAACGAGCAATCAAGCAGGAGACGACGATGCGCGTCGTACGCCGCACCCGGGTCAGGTTTTTTCTGAGTTTCTGGCTCTTTGTTTTAAGTGGAGTCGCCTTCCTCGACCGCACGAATATCTCCATTGCAGGACTTCAGATCGGTCGCGAATTTGCATTTGGCAACCAGTCTTTGGGCTGGATTTTCTCGGCATTCCTACTTGGCTACGCGGGCTTTCAGCTTCCCGCGGGATATCTCGCAGCCCGCTTCGGACCGCGCCGGGTACTGACGCTGGGCGTGTTCTGGTGGTGCATCGCGACCGCCTTGACGGCTCTTCTTCCCCCGGGGATGCCCCATGCTGTCGCGCTGTTCGTTGCGGTTCGATTTGTGCTGGGGGCCGGCGAAGCGGTCATCTACCCGGCGGCCAATCAGTTCGTAGCGCTGTGGATTCCGCAACAGGAGCGGGGCTTCGTAAACGGGCTCATCTTTGCCGGCGTGGGGGCGGGCAGCGGACTCACTCCACCGCTACTTACCTGGATCATCCTGGCGCAGGGCTGGCGGGCCGCCTTCTGGTTCAGCGCGGCGATCGGCTTCTTTGCCGGCGCCATCTGGTGGGTCTTCTCTCGAGACACGCCCGAGCAGCATCCCGGCGTATCGCGCGCGGAGCTGACAGAGATCAGCGCAGGGCTGCCGCTGTATTCGAACGGCACGGAGCTCGGTGCGGCGGCCAGATCTAGGCCGGGCGCAGATCGGGGAGCGCGACCCGGGCCTGCGCCAGTGTCCGTGTCCTGGCGCGCCATCCTCACTCGCCGGGACCTGGCCGCGCTCATGGGCGGCTACTTCAGCTTCGGCTATATCGCATGGGTCTTCTTCAGCTGGTTCTTTCTTTACATGATTGAGGTCCGGGGCTTCGATCTGAAGTCGAGCGCTCGCTATGCCATGCTGCCGTTTCTGTGCATGACTGTCTTCTGCCTGGCTGGTGGCGCGCTCTCTGACCGGCTCACGCGGATGTACGGCCTGCGCGTGGGCCGCTGCTATCTGGCTTCGCTCGCGCTGTTTCTGACGGCTATCTTCCTGGTCCTTGGATCGCAGGTGCGCAGCCCGCAACTAGCGGGCGTCATCCTTGCGGGCGGGGCGGGTGCTCTGTACCTTTCGCAAAGCTCGTTCTGGTCGGTGGCCGTCGATATTGCCGGGCGAAGCTCAGCCATCTTCTCGTCGATGGTGAACATGGGCGGCCAGTTTGGCGGAGCGCTGACTGCGTCCCTGACCCCCTGGATAGCCAGGCGCTTCGGTTGGACTACGTCTTTTGCGGTGGCTGCGGCGTTCGCCATCGGGGGCGGGCTCTGCTGGCTGGTCGTGCATCCGGAGCGCACGCTCGAACCGTGAGCTTTCCATCAGGATCCAATCCTAAATCTGCATTTAACACTTGCGTGATCGCGGGAGCTGTGTTGCGGTATAGCCATGGCAAAGCGTCTCAAGCTACTGCCTCTTCTGCTGCTGCTCTTCTGCAGCGGAGTTCCGGTGCGCTTGTGGGCGCAGATACGTCCGCCGTCACAGGCGACCGTGCCTGAGCAGGTTGCCGCGCGACAGCCGCAGCCCGGCGCCACGGCAGCGGTGGTCCGCGGCTGGTCGCTGGGCAACGAACTTAATCCCAGCCGGGCGGCTGGAGACGTCACCCTGTCGCCTGGAGAGCCCCAGGTTGTTCTCTTTTTCGATGTAGCGCCAGAGCCCGCCCAGCCGATCGAGTTTCGTTACCGTCTGTACGGCTACGACGCCGACTGGACAGTCACCACGAGCCGCATCGCTCATTATCGACGGCTTGCGCCGGGCCGCTACCGCTTCGATGTCCAGGCTCACAGGCTGGGCGAGCCGTGGCCCTTGGCCGCCTCCAGTCTCTCCCTCGAACAGAGGCCGTTCTTCTATCAGACGTGGTATTTTTACCTGCTGCTCGTTCTCGGCATTGTGGCGCTGACCGCCCAGTTGCTGAGCCAGCGCGATCAGCTGCTCAAAGGGCAGATGGGCATGGTGCTTGAAGAGCGCAACCGCATCGCCGCCGACTGCCACGATAGCCTGATGGCCGGCTTCGCCGCGATCTCCTGGCAACTCGAGGCTACCTCGAAGCTCTTCCGCGACGCAGGCACCGCCGAGACGCCGGCGGCGAAGTCCTGCGAACTTGCGCGCAGCATGGTTGCCCACTGCCAGGGAGAGGCAAGGCGCATTATCTGGGATCTGCGCGACCCGGAGGAACTCACCGACGTGCTCTCGCACGCGCTCTCCCGGGCTGTCGAAGCGCATCGTCTGCGGGACCGGATCCAGACCCAGTTCGAGGTGCATGGCGATGAGATTGCCATCTCGCCCGGCGCCGTGCACCACCTGGTTTGTATCGGACAGGAGGCCGTGACGAACGCCATCCGGCACTCGAAGGCGTCTATGGTGCACATCGGCCTGCGCTATGACTCGGACTCACTCAGCCTGAGCATTCGCGACAACGGCCAGGGGTTTCAGCGCTCCAATTCCACGCGCAGTGCAGGTCACTTCGGCATTCCGGTGATGGAAGAGCGAGCGCGCAAGCTGGGCGGTAATTTGCGTCTGAGCAGTTCGGCGGAGGTAGGCACGGAGGTCTCTGTTACGGTCAGTTTCCAGTCCATCAACCAACCGGCAAACCGGCAGCACCATGTGGTGCCGTGGATAGGAGTCTAGGCATGGAATCGAGAATCGCAGCGGAGCGCAACAGGTCCGTGACAAGTCTGGAACAGATGACGAAGACTGCACTGAACGGCAAGAGTGCCAGGCAAATTCGGGTGCTGCTTATTGAAGATCACTTTCTCGCGCGAGTGGCGCTGCAGTCGGTGCTGGCCGGCCACCCGCAGATCAGCGTCGTCGGCGAGGCTTCCGATGGCGAACAGGGCGTTGAGCTCTACCGCACCCTGCGACCCGACGTCGTGGTGCTCGACCTGAGGCTGCCCGGCGCCAGCGGGTTTGACGTGATCGCGATGTTGCGCAAGGGGCCGCAGCCGGCGCGCATTGTCGTGCTCTCCAACTACCGCGGTTCAGAGGATATCTACCGCGCGCTCCGCTCGGGCGCAAAGGCTTACCTCACCAAGGACGCAAGTGGTGACGAACTGATCAACGCGATTCAGAACGTCTATCGCGATCTTCGCTACCTGCCCCGCATCGCGCTCGATCGGCTCGCTGAGCGCATGCCGGCCGTCGAACTCACGCCGCGCGAGAGCGAGGTGCTGGTCTGCATCACCCAGGGCCGCTCCAACCGCGAGATTGCCGAGGAGCTCCGCATTGCGGACAAGACGGTGCGCATACACGTCTCTTCTGTCCTCGACAAGATGGGTGCGCGCGACCGCACCCAGGCGACGATTTATGCGCTGCAGCGCGGCCTGGTTCATCTGGACTAAAGTCCCTCTGGCGCACGCCCCATTTGAGGAGATCCACAGCACATGTTCTTCATGCGCCATCAAGCAAAATGGAAATGGCATCTCTCAGCCGTCGCAATTGTCACCGCCGCGCTTGCGCTGGCATTACGCGCCGACACCCCGCTTAGCCAGGCCGACTACGATCGGGACCCGGCCCGCATGATCGACGCCTACCGCCACGTCGAAGCCGCCTCCGTTTCGGACGCGATCGAGCAGCTACTGCACGAAAAGCACTATATGTCGCACCGGATGCAAGCTATCTTCCCCACGAAATTCGCGGGCCAGGCCCTCACAGTCCTGCTCAAGAAAGAAGAAAACCACGACCCGGCCGCGCTCTCCGGGATGCTCTCCGCAATCGACTCCGGCGGCCCCGGGTCGGTCTACGTGATGCAGGTTGAAGATGGAAACGACATTGCCGGCATGGGCGGATTGATGGGTACTGCGATGTTTGCGCGGGGCTTTGCCGGAGCGGTGATCGACGGCGGCGTGCGCGATCTGCCCCAACTTAAGAAGATCGGCTTTCCGGTCTATGCGACCGGCGTGGTGCCCTCCACCTCGGTCTCGCACTACCGCTTTGGCGGCGCGAATATTCCGCTTGAGGTTGATGGCACCCATGTCGATGCCGGAGACATCATCGTTGCCGACCAGGATGGCGTTGTGGTCGTGCCTCGCGCCCATGCAGCCGAAGTGCTCATCCTTGCCCAAAAACTCGACGACAGCGAGCATAGCATGTATCCCTATATCGAGAAGTTTCACTCGATCGTCGAAGCAGTGAAACACTTTGGACGCATTTAGGCGGTCTATGTCATTTGTCCTAAGCGGGTGCCGGGCTTCTGGCTGATGACATAATTGCGGTCATGCCGTGAAATGAGAGCAGTTCATTGATCGAGATCTAAAAGGGGCCCATGTGAAGATATCGAGCGAGATGCCGGCAGCACTCCCTTCGCGCCGGCGTTTCTTCCAGAAGGCGAGCGCCCTCGCCGCAGCACTTGGTGTTGCGCCCCTGCTCTCCTCCCGTGAATCGTTCGCCGCTCTTACCGAGCCGGCCCCAGGCGAGGATTACTACAAGAAGCTGGGCGTCGCGAAGATCATCAATGCGGCCGGCACCTACACCACGCTCACTGCGGCCTGCATGCCGCCTGTCGTGCTGGACGCGGTGCAGAAAGCCGCGCTGCATCCCGTGCGACTCGAAGAACTCCAGCAGAAATCAGGCGAGTACATCGCCCGGCGACTCAGGTGTGAAGGGGCTGTCGTCACCTCGGGCGCCTCGGGCGCGATCACCCTTGCCACCGCCGCCTGTCTCCAGTACGCGAACAAGATCGACCCGCTGCTCATGCCGCAGGCCATCGACGGCATGAAGAATCAGGTCATCGTGCAGCGTGCGCATCGCTACGGCTACGATCACGCCATGTTTCTCTGCGGCGCACGCGTCACCGAAGTGGTCACGCTCGACGACTACAAGCGCGCTGCCGGTGCGGGCAACGCCGTGATGACGAATTTCTTCAACGCCGCAGAAGACGAAGACGGCATCGCCGGCACAGCGCAGATCGGCCGCGAAGAGTGGCTCAAGGTGGCGCACGAGCATGACATTCCCTGTCACCTCGATGCTGCCGCGGATATGCCGCCGATCTCAAATCTATGGAAGTACACCGGCATGGGCTTCGACCTGGTTGCCTTCTCCGGTGGCAAGGGAATGCGCGGTCCGCAGAATGCCGGACTGTTGCTCGGCAAGAAGTATCTGACCGACCTCGCCATGCAGAACGACAATCCGAATGATGGCGTCGGACGCGGCATGAAGGTAGCGAAAGAGCAGATCGTCGGCATGGTCGCAGCTGTGGACTGGGTTCTTTCGCACACTGAAGAGTCCATGCAAGGCGACTACCAGCGCCGCGCCGATCTCATCGCTCACGCCGTCAGCGGCCTGCCTTCAGTAACGACACAGATCGTCGTGCCGAGAATTGCGAATCACGTGCCGCACTTGCTCATTCGCTTCGACCCAGCGGTCACCGGGGTTACCACGCAACAGATTGTCACCGCGCTGCGCGAGGGAGAGCCCTCGATCGAACTGAACCCTAACACCGGCCGCCCTCCCAACCAGGGCATTCCATCTGACGCCAATACACTGGTTGTCGGCGTCTGGATGTTACAGCCCGGCGAGGATGAGGTCGTCGGCCGCCGCATCCGTTCCGCTTTGCTCAACAAGGCTTAAACAAAAACTACATAAGGACTCAAGCCATGTCTCTGCTCCCCAAAATGCTCTGGTCCAGACGCGACCTCCTCAAGCAGTCGGGCATGCTCTCGGCTGCTGCCGTAGCCGCTCCCCTCTCCGCCTCGGCCGGCGTGCTGCAACAGCCAACGCCTGTCACCACGGGCACGCCGCAGGATAATCTCTTCACGCGCATCGGCGTCCGGCCGATCCTCAACGCACGCGGCACCTTCACAATTATTTCCGGCTCGCAATCTCTGCCCGAAGTAAAGCAGGCCATGTTCGAAGCCTCGCAATATTACGTGCAGATGGACGAGATGATGGCCGCCGTCGGCGCCGAGATCGCGCAACACATGGGCGCGCCCAGCGCGATCGTCACCTGCGGCTGCGAGGCAGCCATTGCGCTCGCCACCGTCGCCTGCCAGGTCGGCATGGACCCCGAAAAATCGCAGACGATGCCCTACCTCAAAAATCGCGGACAGGTCATCATTCCCAAATACGCCCGCAACGTTTACGACTTCGGGATTCGTATGTCCGGTGCAGAAATTGTCGATGCCGAGACTGAGGACGAACTGCGCGCACTCATGAACGAGAAGACCGCGATGATCTACATCATCTCCGGTCCGCGCGCGTTCGAAGAACCGCTCTCGATCAAAACTGTCTGTGCGATTGCGAAGGAAAAGAATATTCCCGTCTTCATCGACGCGGCTGCCGAAGAGCCGCTCGTCCCGAATATTCACCTCGCCGCGGGCGCAACATTTGTCGCCTACTCAGGCGGCAAATGTATGCGCGGGCCGCAGACCGCGGGCATTCTGCTGGGCCCGAAAGATCTCTGCGAGGCTGCGTTCTGGAACGCCGCCCCACACCACAACTGGGGACGCGCGCTCAAGGTAGGCAAGGAAGAGGCGATGGGCATGCTCGCCGCCGTGCGCATGTGGTACAAGCGCGACCATGAAGCCGAGCAGCGGCAATGGCGTGATTGGGTGACTTACATCGCTGATTCGGTCAAGGATATTCCGTCGGTGACGACCGAGATCAAGCCGCCCGAAACCGATCTCTCCAATCGCGCCTGGACGCTCAAGATTCGTTGGGACGCGAGCGAGGTCGGGATCACCGGCACGGAACTGGTCGATAAATTGGATAAAGGTACGCCCCGCATTCTTGTCGACGGTGGACAGGGACGCCGGCCCGATATGATGGCGTCTTCGCTCGGAATCATGCCATACATGATGCAGCCCGGCGACTACAAGATTGTCGCTGAGACTGTTTCAACTTATCTCCGCAACCCGGGTCACTACGAGAATCCTCCCATCTATACCGGGCCTACCGCGAACCTGGCCGGCGCCTGGAACGTCACCATCGACTACATGCGCGGGGTCGGCAAGCAGCAGTTCGTACTTGAGCAGAATGGCGCCGCGCTCACCGGCGAGCAGAAGGGCGAACTCTACAGCGCCAAAGTAGAGGGCAAGGTCGACGCGGACCACGTCATGCTCACAAGCCACATGTCAGTGCCCGGCGACCAGGGCGTCCCATTCACGTTCACCGGCGTCCTCACCAACGGCAAACTTGCAGGCGACGTAAAACTCGGCGAGTATGGCACTGCGACCTTCTCCGCCGTCAAGGCATGACTCGCAACGCGCTATAGCATAAGTATGAAAATGCTTTACGGCATAATTTTTCGTGGGGCAAAGTCTCGCTTGGCCGCGGCACTCGGAGGTGCGTCGACCTTCGACATCTGATCGCTGCGACCGTCACGGTCGCTCTCAGTGCTCCCACTGGGCCAGTCAATCTCAACCTTTGTCACCACGGCGAGCGATCATTGTTGCCCGCTTCGTGGCGGCAGTTGGATCGCGTTGCTGCCCGGTTGCAGGGGATACTCTTTTCCGTTCCATATAAGCATTCCCTTCAGTCCCCCGGGCAGGTTTAATTGCGCGCTCACGCCAGATTCTTTTACCGTGTACTCGACTGAGATCTCACCATGCGGAGAAGGGTATTTTACGGCGAGATGATGCAGAAGGCCGAGCCTTGGCGCGATCTCGACCGCAGCGAAATTAGGCGCCGTTGGAATAATGCCTGCGACCGTGGTGAGCAGGTCGATATTCGGGTGCGCGCTCCAGGCATGCGAGTCCGAGCGCGTGGGCTCGGGCTGCTCGGCCCACGTGGTGAGGCCATTGCCGAGCATCGTGCGCCATGGGCCAAGTGTTTGAATGTAGCGGTTACCAAGTCCTGCGTGCACAAGCGCACGCGTGAGATAAAAGCGGAAATAGCTCGATGCAACCGACATTTCCTTCGGCAGAGCGCGGCTCGCGTGAAAGCCCGGATCGGTCGCCGAATAAATACGTGTCATTACGTCAGGCTGCCGGTCGCGCGGAACCACATCGAGCCACACAGCGAGTGCGTTTGCCTGCTGGCTGAAATGCTGAAGCTCAGGTGTGTCGGCGATAAGTTGCTCGTCCGGTGACCAGAAGCGCGCAAAGATTGTTCTCTGTACGCGGCCGGCTTCGGCGGCGTCTTCACGAGCAAGACCGGGGTCGCCGAGCGTCGCTTCAAGTTCGGCTGCGTTGCGAAGCGCCTCAAGATAAAAGAGGCTGCCGGCTGCGCTCACGCCGTCAGCGGTGGCCGGCGAGTCGCCACCGGGAAACCCGTCTGCCCAGTCGACGAACAGCCACCAGTCCTTCATGGCAGGCAAGCCGTCGGCGCTGAGGCGCGCGCGAAAATAACTCAGTTCACTGCGAATAGCGGGCATCTGCTCGCGCACAAACTCCGGGTCGTTGCGATAGAACCAGTAGTCATGCACCATGCCGATCCACAGCAGCGAAAAATTCTGAATGACCTGGAGATGGCGCGAAGGATAGCGGCTTTGTGTGATGCCTTCGGGCAGCAGCGAAGCATGAAAGGCCTCAATCGCCTGGCGTGCGAGCCGGTCGTCGCCCGCGTTGGTATAGGAGATCAAAGTCTGAATGCGCGTGTCACCAACATACTGCAGGCGCTCCCAGTAGGGCGTATCCATGTAAGCGTCATGCGCGCAGAGACGGGCCGTGCGCCAGCCGACGTCCCAGATATT
>Ga0116228_10003563_pt1 | contig 13704 bp, 12 predicted proteins | sample S1TSphfallax_2_FD_89694 | JGI IMG/M metagenome (GOLD analysis project Ga0116228, IMG submission 89694) | Host-associated microbial communities from peat moss isolated from Minnesota, USA - S1T2_Fc - Sphagnum fallax MG | ecosystem: Host-associated > Plants > Peat moss > Unclassified | place... | reverse complement strand
CAGATGCGAAACGGCGCCGTGTTCAGTTCACGGCGCATCGTCTCCGGCTCGTCGTGATTGCCGGGGATGCAAAACACCGGCTTGTCGAGTCCGCCCAAGATGCTGCGGAAACGCAGGTAGCCGGCCTTGTCGTCCTGAACCAGATCACCCGTGACCAACATCGCAGCGTAGTCCGGCACCCGCGTCAACGCGGCATCGAGCACCGCGTGCAAGCTTGCATCGGTCTGCACGCCGCGCAAGGCGGCGGAGGCACTGCCGTACAAATGTGGATCGGTGAGTTGTAGGACTTTCATCAGCAGAATGCTAGCAAAGCGGCCTTGCGGTGACGGTGAACTGGGTCATGGCGAGGGCGATTGAAAGCGTCGCCAAACGCGGACGGTATGGGCAGATTGCGACCGCTGTCACGCGGCATTGCTGGCGGGGGTCGCATCGGGGACAATGAGGGATGCCCACGCGTCGCGAACTAGCCAACGCAATCCGCGCTTTAGCGATGGATGCGGTCCATAAGGCCAATTCCGGGCATATCGGCGCACCGATGGGCATGGCGGACATCGCCGAGGTGCTGTGGCGCGATGTTCTTAAGTTCAATCCAGCCAATCCCACCTGGATCGACCGGGATCGATTCGTGCTATCCAACGGCCACGCCTCCATGCTGCTGTACGCGGTGCTGAATTTGACCGGCTACCCCCTGCCCATGGAGGAGCTGAGGAATTTCCGGCAATGGGGTTCCAAGACGGCGGGTCATCCTGAGCGTGAAGTGCACCTCGGGATCGAGACCACGACCGGACCCTTGGGGCAGGGTATTTCCAATGCCGTGGGCATGGCCTTGGCCGAGCGCGCGCTGGCCACGACCTTCAACCGCCCCGGACACGAGATCATCGACCACTACACCTACGTGTTCATGGGCGACGGTTGCATGATGGAGGGCATATCGCACGAGGTGTGCTCCTTTGCCGGCATGCAAAGGCTCGGCAAGCTGATCGTGGTCTACGACGACAACGGCATTTCCATCGACGGCAAGGTCAGCGGGTGGTTCGAGGACGATACCGCCAAGCGGTTCGAGGCCTATGGCTGGCATGTGGTTCCGCGCGTCGACGGCCATGACGCCGCCGCCATCGCCAAAGCGTTGGCCGAGGCGCGCGCCGTTACCGACCAGCCGTCGCTGATTTGCGCCCGGACCCTGATCGGGTTCGGTGCGCCGAAACAGGGCACTGCGACCATGCATGGCGAGGCCGGGGCGAACGATGCGGACATCGCCGCCACCCGCGAGACCCTGGGCTGGACGGCGCCGCCGTTCGAGATTCCTCCTGAGATACGCGCCGCCTGGGATCAGCGCGACAAGGGCGCCAAGGCCGAGCAGGCCTGGCGCCTGCGCTTCGCTGCCTACGCCCAGGAATTTCCCGCCCTGGCGACCGAACTCGAGCGGCGTGTCGCCGGCGAGCTTCCGGCCGGTTTCGAGGAGTTGGTCCGCGCATTTACCGCCCAGACCCAAGCCGAAGGCAAGGCGCTGGCGACTCGCCAGTCCTCGCAGGCGGCGCTCAATGCACTGGGGGCCGCGCTGCCGGAGCTGCTGGGCGGATCGGCGGATCTGACCCCCTCCAACGGCACGCTGCGCAAGGACGCGGTGATCGTCGATCCGGCTGCGCCGGGCGGAAATTACCTGCACTACGGAGTGCGCGAGTTCGGCATGTCGGGCGTGATGAACGGCGTGGCGGCGCATGGCGGGTTGCTGCCCTACGGGGGCACGTTCCTGACCTTCTCCGACTATGCCCGCAATGCCATCCGCATGGCCTGCTTGATGACGCTGCGGGTCATTTACGTCTATACGCACGACTCCATCGGTTTGGGCGAGGACGGTCCGACCCATCAGCCGATCGAGCATCTGGCGTCTTTGCGGGTCATTCCGCACATCGATGTGTGGCGGCCCTGCGACGCGGTGGAGACCGCGACAGCGTGGGGAGCCGCGATGATGCGCAACGGGCCAACTTTGCTCATTCTCACGCGCCAGGCCTGCGTTCACGAAGCACGCGACGCGGCGCAGATCGCGAACATCGGCCGCGGCGGGTACGTGCTCATCGACGGCGGCGCCACGCCGGAGGCCATCGTCATCGCCACCGGCTCGGAAGTCGGTATCGCCGCCGAGGCGGTGCGCACGCTGAATGGCAAGGGGCACCGGGTGCGCTTGGTGTCCATGCCGAGTACCAATACGTTCGATGCACAGGACGATGCCTACCGAGAAAGCGTGCTGCCGCAGGCCGTGACGCGCCGCGTGGCGGTCGAGGCGGGCGTCCGCGACGGCTGGTGGAAGTATGTCGGCCTGAAAGGGCAGATCATCGGCATCGATCATTTCGGCGCATCGGCGCCGGCCAAGGTATTGTTTCAACAGTTCGGATTCACGCCCGGCAAGGTGCTCGAGGCGGTGGAAAAAGTGCTGGCCTAACTGCAGGGGAAAACTTGATGGCAATCAAAGTGGGGATCAACGGATACGGGCGCATCGGCCGCAACATTCTGCGGGCCTTGTATGAGGGCAAGCATGGCGACGACATCAAAATCGTTGCAATCAATGATCTCGGCGACGCCAACACCAACGCTCATCTGACACGCTTCGACACGGCGCATGGCCGTTTCAAAGGCGAGGTGCACGTCGAGGGCGACTCCATGGTGGTCAATGGCGACCGCATCCGCGTGGTCGCGCAGCGCGATCCGACCAAGCTTCCCTGGGCCGAACTCGGCGTGGATTTCGTGCTGGAATGCACCGGTTTGTTCACCAGCAAGGCGAAGGCTTCCGCGCACGTCACGGCAGGCGCAAAAAAGGTCGTGATCTCCGCGCCGGGCGGCGACGACGTCGATGCCACCATCGTCTACGGGGTCAATGACAAAGTATTGAAGTCGACGCACTCGGTGATTTCGAACGCGTCCTGCACCACCAATTGCCTGGCGCCATTGGTGAAGGTGCTGCATGAGAAAATCGGGGTGGTGTCCGGCGTGATGACCACCATTCATTCCTACACCAACGATCAAGTCCTCACCGACGTGTACCACTCGGATCTGCGCCGCGCGCGCTCGGCGACCATGTCGATGATTCCGACCAAGACCGGTGCCGCGGCGGCGGTCGGATTGGTGTTGCCCGAGCTCAAGGGCAAGATCGATGGTTTCGCCATTCGCGTGCCGACCATCAACGTGTCGTTGGTGGATTTGAGTTTCGTGGCCGCGCGCAAGACCACGGCCGAGGAGATCCATGCCGCGGTCAAAGCCGCGGCAAACGGGCCGATGAAAGGCATTCTCGCGTACAACGACGCGCCGCTGGTGTCGGTGGATTTCAATCATGACCCGGCCTCGTCGACCTACGATTCGACCCTCACCAAGGTCATTGACGGAACCTTGGTCAAGGTCTGCGCGTGGTACGACAACGAGTGGGGTTTTTCCAATCGCATGCTCGACACCACGCTGGCGTGGTCGAGGGCCGTTTGAGGGGTGCAACGTGAAAATCACGAAAATGTCGACCCTCGATCTCGCCAACAAGCGGGTGCTGATCCGCGAGGATTTGAACGTACCCGTTAGTGACGGCGCAGTGAGCAGCGATGCGCGCATCCGCGCCGCGCTGCCGACGATCCGGGCGGCGCTGGCGGCGAAGGCGCGCGTGCTGGTGATGTCGCATCTCGGCCGCCCCGACGAGGGCACCTATGCGGAGCAGTTTTCACTGGCGCCGGTCGCCAAGCGCATGACGGAGCTGCTCGGTGTGCCCGTTGCGCTCAAGAAGGATTGGCTGGGCGGCGTCGAAGCCGCGCCCGGCGAGGTCGTGCTGCTCGAGAACGTGCGCTTCAACAAAGGCGAGAAGAAGGATTCCGAGGAGCTCTCGCGGCGCATGGCGCAGCTCTGCGACGTATTCGTCATGGACGCCTTCGGCACGGCGCATCGCGCCGAGGCCAGCACGCATGGCGTCGCCAAGTTTGCGCCGATCGCCTGCGCCGGCCCCCTGCTGGTCAGTGAGCTGACGGCGCTGGAGACCGCGCTCGAGAAACCGGCACGGCCGCTGCTTGCCATCGTCGCGGGCTCCAAGGTGTCGACCAAATTGACGGTGCTGGAATCCTTGCTCGGCAAGGTCGATCAATTGATCGTGGGCGGCGGCATCACCAACACCTTTCTGGCGGCGCTCGGCTACAAGGTCGGCAAGTCGCTGTACGAGCCGGCGATGCTGGACATCTGCAAGCGTCTGCTCGAGCAATCCTCGAAGCGCGGCATCGCCATCCCCATGCCGTCGGACGTGGTGGTGGCCAAGGAGTTCTCGGCCAAGGCGGAAGCCGACGTCAAGAACGTCGACGCCGTTTCCGGCGAGGAGATGATCCTCGACATCGGCCCGGATTCCGCGGAGGCGATTGCACGGCTGATCGCGTCTGCCGGCACCATTCTCTGGAACGGACCGGTGGGTGTATTCGAGTTCGATCAATTCGGCGAGGGCACGCGTACCGTCGCCATGGCCATCGCGCGCAGCAAGGCATTTTCCCTGGCCGGCGGCGGCGACACCCTCGCGGCCATCGAAAAGTATGGCATCGAGAGCAGCATTTCCTACATCTCCACCGGTGGGGGTGCCTTTTTGGAGTTCGTGGAGGGCAAGAAACTCCCGGCCGTCGAGATTCTGGAGGCGCGCGCTTCGGGGGGGATTCACGCGCCTGGGGGCGCCCAATGATTCCCGTTCTGCGCCGCACCAAGATCGTCGCGACGTTGGGACCTGCCACCGACGATAAGCAGGTACTCGAGGACGTGGTGCGCGCCGGCGTCGATGTGGTGCGGCTGAATTTTTCGCATGGCGCGCTGGCCGACCACGAGCGGCGCATCACCCTGGTGCGCGAGGCGGCACGGCAGGCCGGCCGCTATGTGGGCGTCCTCGGCGACCTGCAGGGGCCGAAAATCCGTGTCGACCGCTTCGTCAGTGGCAAGGTCATGCTGCGGGACGGCGCCGAGTTCATCTTGGATGCCTCGCTGGCGGTGGATGCAGGCACCGAGCTCTCGGTGGGCATCGCCTACAAGAGGCTGCCGACCGATGTGCATGCCGGCGATGTGCTGCTGCTCAATGACGGACAAATCAGCCTGCAGGTGATCGGCATCGATGGGCCGCGCATCAAGACGCGCGTGGTGGTCGGGGGCGAACTCGGTAACAACAAGGGCATCAACCGCCAGGGCGGCGGCCTGTCGGCGGGCGCACTGACCGACAAGGACCGCGAGGACATCGTCACGGCGGCGCGCCTGAAGGTGGACTTTCTGGCGGTTTCGTTTCCGCGCGATGCGGCGGACATGGAAGAAGCGCGCGGTCTCTTTCGCCAGGCAGGCGGGCATGGGTTGTTGGTCGCCAAGATCGAGCGTGCCGAGGCCATCGAGAACCTGGCGGCGGTCACCAAGGCCAGCGACGGCGTGATGGTGGCGCGCGGCGATCTCGGTGTGGAGATGGGCTTCGCGGAACTCGCCGGCCTGCAGAAACAGATCATCCTGGAGGCGCGCCACCAGAACAAAGTCGTGATCATGGCGACCCAGATGATGGAATCGATGATCACCTCGACCATTCCGACGCGCGCCGAAGTGTCCGACGTCGCGAACGCCGTCATGGATGGCACCGACGCGGTGATGCTGTCGGCGGAGACCGCCTCGGGCAAGCATCCGGCCAAGGTGGTGGAGGCCATGGCGCAGATCAGCTTGAGCGCGGAGAAGTATCAATTGGCGCATACGCGCGCGCGGCAACGGAGCAGCGGTTACTTCGAATATACCGACGAGGCCATCGCCTCGGCGGTGATGTACACGGCCAACCACCTGCACGTGAAGGCGATCGTGGCGCTCACCGAATCGGGCTCGACGGCCCTGTGGATGTCGCGCGTGCGTTCCGACATTCCGATTTATGCCTTCACCCGCCATGAAAGAACGCGCAGCCGCGTGACCTTGTACCGTGGCGTATATCCGGTCGCCTACGACATCGAGGACCGCGGCGAGGCGGTGTATTTCTCGATATTCCGCCTGCTGCTGAGCCAGAAATTGGTGATGGAAAACGATCGCATCATCCTCACCAAGGGGGAGCTCTCGGGCATCTCCGGCGGCACCAACTCCATGCAAATCCTGCGGGTCACACGAAAGTAGCATTCATGAGCAACGAATTTCGCGGCACGGACCGTTACATAGCAACCGATGAACTGATGGCCGCGGTGAATGCCGCCGTGACCTTGTCGCGGCCGCTGTTGATCAAGGGCGAGCCCGGCACGGGCAAGACGCTGCTGGCGAACGAGGTGGCACGCTCCCTGGGGATGCCGTTCTTCGAATGGCATATCAAGTCCACCACCAAGGCGATGCAGGGTCTGTACGAATACGACGCGGTGTCGAGACTGCGCGACTCGCAGCTGGGTGATCCCAAGGTCAAGGACATCAAGAACTACATCCTGAAAGGAACCTTGTGGGAGGCTTTCGACTGCGACACGCAGCCGGTGCTGCTGATAGACGAAATCGACAAGGCGGACATCGAGTTCCCCAACGATCTGCTGCGCGAGCTGGATCGCATGGAGTTCTACGTATACGAAACGCACGAGACCGTCCGTGCGCGGCATCGGCCGGTGATCATCATCACCAGCAACAACGAGAAAGAGCTGCCGGACGCGTTCCTGCGGCGCTGCTTCTTCCACTACATCCGCTTTCCGGACGCGGCCACCATGACGAAGATCGTCGATGTGCACTTCCCGGATCTGAAACGTGAGCTGCTGCACGAAGCGTTGACGACGTTTTTCAAGATTCGCGAGACGCCGGGTTTGAAGAAGAAACCCACCACCTCGGAATTGCTGGATTGGATCAAGCTGCTGGTGGCCGAGGATATCCCGCTGGAGGCGCTGCGCAGCGACGACGCCAAGAAACTGATACCGCCGTTGTACGGAGCGCTGCTGAAGAACGAGCAGGACGTGCATCTGTTCGAGCAGCTGGTGTTCTTGAACCGCCGCAACGCCCGGTAATGCTGGTCAAATTCTTCTTCCTGCTGCGCAAGACCGGCGTGCCGGTCTCGATCACGGAATTGTTGACCTTGCTGGAGGCGCTGAAGGCCGGCTTGGGTGACCTGAGCGCAGAGCGCTTCTACCATTTGTCGCGCACCTGCATGGTGAAGGACGAGAAATACTACGATCGCTTCGACCGCGCGTTCGCGGAGCACTTCAAGGGGGTCGAGGATATTTTCTCGATGCTGCAGCGCCAGCTGCCGCCGGACTGGCTGGAAAAACTCGCGGTACGCGATTTCAGCGACGAGGAAAAGGCCGCGGTCGAAGCGCTGGGCGGCTGGGAGAAGCTGATGGAGACGCTCAAGAAGCGTCTCGAGGAACAAAAGGAGCGGCACCAGGGCGGCAACAAATGGATCGGCACGGCGGGTACGTCTCCCTATGGCGCGTACGGATTCAACCCGGAAGGGGTGCGCATCGGCCAGGAGGGCGGACGCAACCGCAGCGCAGTCAAGGTCTGGGACAAGCGCGAGTTCGCCAACCTCGACGACAAGGTCGAGCTCGGCACGCGCAACATCAAGATTGCGCTGCGCCGCCTGCGCAAATTCGCGCGCCGCGGCGCGCCCGATGAACTGGCGCTCGCGGATACCATTGACGCGACCGCGCGCTCCGGCGGCTGGCTCGACATCAAGATGCAGGCCGAGCGCCGCAATGTGGTCAAGGTGCTGCTGCTGCTCGACATCGGCGGTTCGATGGACGATCACGTCAAGACCTGCGAGGAACTGTTCTCGGCCGCGCGCACCGAGTTCAAGCACCTGGAACATTTTTACTTCCACAATTTCGTCTACGAGGCCCTGTGGAAGGACAACCGCCGCCGCTTCAACGAGCACAAGGCCACCACGGAGGTGATCCGCACCTATGGCCCGGACTACAAGCTGATTCTGGTGGGCGATGCCACCATGAGTCCTTATGAGATCACCCACGCCGGCGGCAGCGTCGAGCATTGGAATGCCGAACCCGGCACGGTGTGGCTGGAGCGGCTCATGAAGCATTACCCGAAATTTGCCTGGCTGAATCCGGTGCCGCAGGCGCGCTGGCGGCAGACCGCGTCCATCGACATGACGCGCGACATGCTCGAGGGGCGTATGTACCCTCTGACGCTGACCGGGCTCGACCAGATGATCGACGCGCTGACTTGAGCCCGGAGCCGGATCGACTGGGGCTCGTATTGACGGGCGGCGGCGCGCGCTCTGCCTATCAGGCCGGGGTGCTCAAGGGCGTTGCGGACCTGATGCGGCGCGGATCCGCCTGTCCGTTTCCGGTGATCACCGGCACTTCCGCGGGCGCCGTCAGCGCCATTGCATTGGCCTCGGATGCCGCCCACTTCCGCCGCTCGGTCATTGCCATCGAACGGGTGTGGCGCGATTTTCGGGTCCATCAAGTGTTCAAATCCGATACGGTCAGCCTGCTCAAGTCTGCACTGCACTGGGTGCTGGCGGTGGTCACCGGCGGATGGCTGGTGCATCCGCCGCATGCGCTGTTCGACAACTCGCCGCTGTGGGAGCTGCTGCGCAAGCAGCTGAACTTCGACGGCATTCCGCGAGGCCTGTACAAGCAGCACCTGCATGCCATCGGCATCTGTGCGACGTGCTACGGCGATGCGGATTCGGTGACGTTTTATACCTCTGCATCCAAGGTCGAGCCGTGGTCGCGGGTGTACCGCAAGGGATCGCGGGCCACGCTGACGATGGAACATTTGATGGCGAGCCTCGCCATTCCGTTCCTGTTCCGGCCGGTGCTCCTGAACGGCAAATACTTCGGCGACGGGGCGATGCGCCAGACCTCTCCGTTGAGTCCCGCGATCCATCTGGGCGCGAACCGGCTGTTCATCATCGGCGTCAACGATCCTCTGCCGCTTCCGGGCACGCCGCGGCCGGCGCCGCCGGAGCCCTCGTTCGGCCAGATGTTCGGCTTCATGCTCGACTCGCTGTTCATGGACCAACTCACCAGTGATCTGGAGCGTATCAACCGCTACAACCAGGCCGAGGGAATGCGCCGCATCGATGCGTTGCTGATGACGCCCTCGCGCGACGTGAACGAGATCGCGCAGCGGCATGCCGGGGAACTGCCGCCAGCGTTGAGGTCGCTGATGCGCATTTTCGGCGCGAACAGCTCCGCCGGCGGGCTGCTTTTGAGCTACCTGTTGTTCGAGCGCGGCTTCACGCGCGAAATGATCGAACTGGGGTACCTCGATGCGCAGGCGCGTGCTGCGGAGATACGCGACTTTCTGCAGGTGACGCATGCGAAGCGGTTTCGGCGCGGCGTCTCGGCGTCGTGAGGTTGACCGGGTGGTTCAGTGTTGCCCGGCGGGAGAGCTCGCCGAGCGGGCACGAGGAAAGCGCAGTGCCCGCTCGGCGAGCTCTCCCGCCGGGCCGAACACTGGGCGGTCAACATCACGACGTTGAGGGCGTCGGGTGGCGACGGTCGTGTTGCTGTGCGGTTGTGCTCCGCCTTGAGGTGAGAGGTCGTTGGAAGGGAACTGCGCCTTTTTCCGCCGTTCCCTTCCAACGACCTCTCACCTCAAGGAGTCATGCCGCGTCAAAACTTGCGGGTGCGTCGTGCGGAAATGTTCGGCGAGTTTCTCGGCGATGTACACGGAGCGATGCTGGCCGCCGGTGCACCCGACCGCGATGGTCAAATAGCTGCGGTTGGCCAGCGAGAATTCCTGCACGCGCCGCTCGAGGAATGCGCTCAGGTCGGCGATCATGGTGCGCACGCTTGCATGGGAGGCGAGAAATTCGATTACCGGGGGATCGCGGCCGGTGAGATGGCGCAGCGCATGCTCCCAGAATGGATTGGGAAGGCTGCGCACGTCGAACACGAAATCGGCATCGCCCGGTATGCCGTGCTTGTAACCGAAGGATTCGAACATCAGCGACAAGCGCCCCTCGTGGCGCCGGTCAATGCGTTCGCGAATCAATTCGCGCAGCGCGTGCACTCCCATTCGCGAGGTGTCGATGACCCAGTCGGCCGCGGTGGTGATCGGTTCGAGCAATTTGCGTTCCAAGGCGATGGCTTCGCGCAGGCTGACGTCGCCCGATACCAGGGGATGCTTGCGGCGCGTTTCCGCATAGCGCTTCAGCAGCACCTCGTCGCTGGCATGCAGGTAGAGAACCTCGCAATCGATGCCGCTGCGGCGCAGTTCGTTGACCAGCGCCGGAATGGTCTCGATTTCGCCGGCCCGGTTGCGGGCATCGAGTCCCACGGCGGTGCGCGGGTCGACATCGCCCATGCCGCGCACGGTATGAGAGATGAACGACTTGAGCAGCGCCGCCGGAATGTTGTCGACGCAGTAGAAATCGATGTCCTCCAGCATGTGCAATGCGACGCTTTTTCCCGAGCCGGACAGCCCGCTCACGATAATCAGCCGCATCGACATGGGAGGACGCCGGAGCCTTGCAGCGTTATTGCGATAAACGCGCCTTCAGCACCACTTCCGCGTGATGATCGGCGGACTTTTCCTTGTGCTTCTTCACGCAGCGGTCGAGCTTGTCGGCCAGGGCGTCGATGGCGGCGTACATGTTCGCTTCGGTGGCGTCGGCATAGATTTTATTGCCGCTCAACAGCAGCGTGGCCTCCGCCTTGTGGCGCAGTTTTTCCACCGTAAGCACGCAGTGAACGTCGATCAATTGCTCGTAGTGCCGGGAGATGCGTTCGAATTTCTTGAGGACATAGCCGCGCATGGCTTCTGTGACTTCCACATGATGACCGCTGAGATCGAGCTGCATGAGTAACCTCCGCTCTGGGGTGACTTTAAGACGCGCGTGCCGCAGCGCGCTTCCGTTCGTTGGACGGAGCGATCTGCATGCCCTCGCGATACTTGGCAACCGTGCGCCTCGCCACGGGTATGCCTTCCTGGGACAGAATCTCCGCGAGCTTGGAGTCGCTGCAGGGATTCTCCGGATTCTCCTGGGAAATGAGTTTCTTGATCTTGGCGCGAATCGCCGTGGAGGACATTTCGGTGCCGTCCGCGGCCGCAACGTGGCTTGAGAAGAAATAACGGAACTCGAACACGCCGCGCGGCGTGTGCATGTACTTGGCGGTGGTGACGCGGGAAATGGTCGATTCGTGCATCTCCACGGCCTCGGCGACATCCTTGAGGATCAAGGGCTCCATGGCTTCCTCGCCGACGTCGAAGAAGCTCGACTGGCGCTGTACGATGCAGCGCGCCACCTTGACGAGCGTCTCGTTGCGGATCTCGAGGCTGCGCATCAGCCAGCGCGCCTCCTGCAGCTGGGTGCGCAGCATGGCGTGATCGGGCGAACGCGAAACCAGGTTGGCGTAGTTCTGATTGACGCGCACCTTCGGCACGGTCGCCTGGTTGATTTCCACCGTCCAGCCGTGCTCGGTGCGGCGCACGAACACATCCGGGATGACGTATTCGGCTTGGGCGGGATTGACGGCAGCACCGGGACGGGGGTGGCACGAGCGCACCAGCGCCAGCGCCATCTCCAGGTCGCTCTCACTGCAGCGCAGCTGCCGGCGCAGCAGCACCCATTGCTGGCCGGCCACCAGATCGAGGTGCTCCAACGCGACTCGGATGGCGACATCACGGGCCGGTGTGGCAGGGTCCAGTTGGCGCAGCTGCAGCGCGATGCATTCGCCCAGGTTGCGTGCTCCCACGCCGGCCGGCTCGAGCGACTGCACGAATTGCAGCACCCGCTCCACGTCGGCGGCGCTGGCGTCGATCTCGGGTCGCAGGCTCGAGCGGATCTCCTCGAGAGAATCTTTCAGGTAACCGTCGTCGTTGATGGCATCGGTAATCACCCGGGCGATGGCAATGTCGATGGGCGATAGCTTGGCGAGCTCCAATTGCTCGATGAGTTGCTCTTGCAGGGTTTGTCCGTGCTGGTCGCTGAAATCGCTGCTGCGGTCATCGTCCCCGGACCAGGACGAATCGGAAGGGCCGGCTGAGGTGGCCTCCCACGCCTCGTCAGCGATCTCCACCTCGGGCTCATCGCGCTGATCGCCGGGCGGGCTGTTGCCGTCAAGCTCGGCGTATTTCTCCTCGACCGGTGCCGCCTCGCGCTCGCGGACCAGCTCAATCGGGACCTCCAGCGCCTCCTCTTCGCCCTCGAGCATGACGTTGGTTTCCAGCGTCTCGCGCACGTGGGCCTGCAGGTCTAGGGACGGCAGTTGCAGAAGCCTGATCGCCTGCTGCAACTGGGGCGTCATGGTCAGTTGCTGACCGATCCGAAGCTGCAGACTTGGCTTCAACATATGTCTTTCAGATCCAAGCCTACAGTTTGAAATCCTGACCCAAGTACACCTCACGAACCTGCGGGTTGGCAAGAATCTGGTCCGCAGAACCTGCCGCGAGTACCGTTCCTTGGCTGACGATATAGGCGCGCCCGCAAATACCCAAGGTTTCGCGGACATTATGATCGGTAATCAACACGCCGATACCCTTGTCGGACAAGTGTTTGATTATTCTCTGGATATCGGCGACCGACAGCGGGTCGACGCCGGCGAAGGGCTCATCCAGCAGGATGAAGCGCGGATCGGCCGCGAGCGCCCGGGCGATCTCGACGCGACGCCGCTCGCCGCCCGAGAGGCTCATGCCGAGACTGTCCCGCACATGCCCGATGTGCAACTCGCCCAGAATTTCCTTCAGGCGCGCGGTGCGGGCGGCGTCGTCCAAGCCCGGCCGGGTTTCCAAAATTGCCATGATGTTGTCGGATACCGACAGGCGGCGGAACACGGAGGGTTCTTGCGGCAGGTAGCCCAACCCCAGCTGTGCGCGGCGATGCATGGGCAACCGGCTAATATCTCGATTATCGAGGAAGATCTCTCCCTGTTCGCAGCGTGTTAACCCCACGATCATGTAAAAGGCAGTGGTCTTGCCGGCCCCGTTCGGCCCCAACAGCCCGACCACCTCGCCGCTTTCCACCTCGAGCGACAAATCGCGTAAAACTTGGCGTGACTTGTAACTTTTGGCCAGCTGCAGCGCGCGAAGCACGCTCATGGAGTGGACGGGGCCGCCTGCGGCGCGGCCGGCGGGGCCGCCTGCGGCGGGGCCGGCCCAGGCGGCGGCGCCTGAGGCGCCGGCTGGGACTTCGGGGGCGGTGGTGTGATGATGATATGCACGCGCTGACCCCGCTGCTCGGACGCTTCCGCGATGAGGCGCTGGCCGATCATGTCGTACTTCAATGATTGGTCGCGAATTTCATTCTGACCATCGCTCAGGTACGCATCCGTGGTCAGATGCACGATGCCCTGACCGGCGTCGTAGTCGATGTTCTCGGAGTGCCCATTCACCGTCTTGTCGGCCTTGGCGACCCTCTGTTGAAAGGTCGCCGGCTTGCCGCTGGCCATGGCCCTCGCAAGTTGATTGTTGGCAAAGAACGCTTGCGCCTCGTCGGAATTGAGCGCGCCAGCCGGCACCAGGATCTTCACCGCGCCCGAAAACTTCCAATGGCTGTCCTGAAAATTCACGGCGGTGCCCTTCATCTGCCCCTGATCGGCGGTGATCGACATATTTCCCTGCGTTATCTGTACCTTCTTGAAGGTCGTAAAGTTGGTCTTGTAATCGAACTCGAAGGATTGAGCCGTGAAATCGATGGGTGCAGACGCAGGCTTCGGCGCCGCGTGCGCTTGCAAACCCAAGGCACAGATGAGCGCGAACGCGTTACGGGTGAAAGATGCCATGGACTTTGTATTCTAGGCGCATCGTGCGTTCTTTTAAATT
>Ga0116228_10003562_pt1 | contig 13705 bp, 10 predicted proteins | sample S1TSphfallax_2_FD_89694 | JGI IMG/M metagenome (GOLD analysis project Ga0116228, IMG submission 89694) | Host-associated microbial communities from peat moss isolated from Minnesota, USA - S1T2_Fc - Sphagnum fallax MG | ecosystem: Host-associated > Plants > Peat moss > Unclassified | place... | reverse complement strand
TATTATTATAATAATAGTTAAATAAGGAACAGAAATGAAAGTAGTATAAAATAACAAATATGATCCTGCTGATAAACGTTCTGGTTGTCTTCCTCTCCTAAGGATTATAAGAAGAATGGGAATGAGTCTTAATTCAAAGAACAAATAAAAATAGAATAAACTAGAACTACTGAATCCCAACACCAGTGTTACTACTAGTCACCACCAGAGAAATAATCTACTTTTAATTAAATTACTAGATAAAATAGCTAAAATAACACCAATGGAAAGTCATAGTATTCTAACAGAAAAAATATCTAAAATAGTTAAATATCGAATAATTAAAATTCTAAATATTCTTGAGAATAAACTTATTCTTACTCCCAATAATCTCAGTCTACTAATTAATAATCTTATTATAAGTTACGGGTCAATCCTTTATATTCTAATAATAACTCAGTTAAGATAAATAAACAAACAATCAAAAGTAAAAGTATTCTGATGATAATCCTAAACTTAAGAAAACTAATTAAATTAATTAAACTAATAGAAGTCTCAAATGATTCTCTTCCTAATCTTCAATCTATTAAAAGCATTATTAAAAGAATAATAATGAGAGTTATTCATATCACAATTGTTAATCTAGGAAAAATACCTTGTTCCTGTTGTACTGTAGAAGATACTCTAACTAATAAAACTATCAAACCCCCAATAAAAATTATAATAAAAACGTAACATAGAATACCAGAATATATAAAGTTAATATTTAATATTAATATAAGAATAATTCTAGAAGGAACTAGAAGAATTCTTCTAATTAAAGAAGAAGCTTGTATAGAGATAGAGCATACTATAGTAATTAAAATAATTTCCCTTAATATAATAATTTATATGAGTTAAATAAAGAGAATATATATTTAACCTCAGAAGATGAGTTTATTAATTATTTAAAACACTGCATTATATTTATATAAAATTAATAGAAGAGGAATTAATAACCAGATTTGCAATCTAGTAAAACTCTTCACTTAAACAAAACATTCATGGAATAGTCTAAACTTAATATCAAAATGATTATAAAAAAGTATAATCTAGTTATAACTTGCCCTATTATAATATAAGGATCTTCTACTGGTTGTCTTCCTAATCATATTAAAACTAAATTAAAAGAAATGAACCATCATGCTATTCTTGGATACAAAGATAAACGAGATAATCTTTGATTAGATTGAACTAAAGCTAGAATTCTTAGAATTATAATAGCTAAAACAAATCCAATTAACCCACCTAATTTATTAGGAATAGAACGTAGTACTGCGTATAGATGTAGAAAGTACCATTCTGGCTGAATATGAATAGGAGAACTAGAAAGATCTCTTGGAACAAAGTTAACGGGATCTGCTCTTCAATCTGGAGTGTAAAGAGCTCATATTCACATAAATCAAATTAAAATCAAATTAACTATATCTTTATATAGAAATAAGTGTAAGAATTTTATCTTAATAATTCTACTTAGTCCACTAGGAGTTCTACTTCCTCTAAAATGTAAAAGAATCAAATGGACTATAGCTATAACTATAACAATAAAAGGAACCAAGAAATGAGCAGCATAAAAAAACCTGCATGTAAAGAATGAGACATAGAATCCACCTCATAGTCATACTACTAAAATCTTTCCTATTGGCAATACCCTTAATAGATTAATAATAACCGTAGCTCCTCAAAATGATATTTGACCTCAGGGCAAAACATAACCTAAAAACGCAGCTGCTATTGTTAAAAGTATAATAATTCAACCTCTTAATCATGGTCCAGTTAAATAAAAAGAAGATTGAATCAATCCTCGTAAGAAATGAGTAAATAGAACCACAAACACAAACCTAGCTGTATTAGAATGAATTACTCGAAACAATCAACCATAGTTAACTTCTCGAGTAATCTCTACTACAGAATCCCATGCCAATGAACCTCTAACGTAATATAAAGCTAGTAAAAATCCTGATATAATTTGAATAACTATAACAATCCCCAATAAACTTCCAAATCCTCATAAATAAGTAATATTCTTGGGAGTGGCTAGTTCTCACAATCTAGATAAATAGTACTTTAAGAATATGATAGTAATAAGCAATTAATTTTTTGATTCGTAATCAAATGTGTTAATTACACTTGTTGTCTAGTTAAAAAGTGTGTTATTCTATTACACTGATGTTGTAATTTTAGGGATCACCCTTAACACAAATAAATTAATGCCTGAAAGCCTCCTCTAGATAAACACTGATTAATATAGAGAATACAAATCCTTGTACTAAGGCTACTATTAACTCTAAGCATCCAAATAGTCTTCCAATAGATCATACTCAAGATATTTTACAGATTAAAGAAATAAGAACGTGTCCAGCCGTTATATTAGCTAGTAAACGAAAACAAAGAGTAATGGGACGAACTAAAATTCTAATTAATTCAACTAAGCATAAAAATGGTACTAGGTATCAAGGAGAGTTAGAAGGAAGAAGAGAAGATGGGAATTTATATTTTATAGATTGTAGGAGTACTCCTCCTAATCAACATGAAAGAGCTGCACCTAAATTAAATCCTAAGGTAGTAGTAACAGGATAACTATAGATTATAAGAGAGAACAGATTTAAAAGTCTTAAACTTATAAATAATGAAAATAGAATAATATTAAAAGTAGAAGCATTTGGAAACAAACTTAAAGATGTTCGACTCACTCATGAACTTCTAATAATTCCAAGATAAACTAGAACAATTAACACTCATAAACAAATAGAAAGAACAACTAGAAGGGAAATTGCATTCTTAATGGTCAGGAATGTGTATAGGGGAGCAAATACTCTAAATAGTGTTGTGATGTCTCTAATAGTTTAATTACTAGATTGCAGGGATTACTTTAAGATTGGAAATCTTCAGTGCTAATACACTACTCCCTTAATAGGTAATAGCATACTACAAGTTATATAGTAGAGGAGTTCCTCATAACTAGATCCTAAATCTAGATGCTATTGATTACTATTTAAATTAAGTGAAAACTAACTTTTAACAAGATACTTATAATGAAGAAATTTCTCGAATTTATTTAATTTAAGGAGAGGGTGTTCTCTGCACTCATAATTGTCGTTTATGAAGTTACTCCTACATTAAAGACACCTTCCAGTACCTTTACCTTGTTACGACTTACTCTTTCCAGAATTATCGAGCTATTAGTCTATAGGTTTGAGAAATTCAGAAAACCTTAGAAGGAGCTCTTACAACCAAATCCAATAATTATAACATATTTGAATGTGACCCAAATTCACCTTCTTATTATTCTTATCTCACTTGACTCTTAAGATTAGTTCAACTTATTAATCATTAATTGAAACAAGACAGCGATTTGAATAAATTTAAAGAAGACTTATAATGAGGATCATCATATTAAGACTCAGGTCCCTCTGAACATAAACCTACTAGCTAATTTTCCATCTGTTAATTATTCCAGTATAGTCTAATTTGTCTTAAACAGGTCTCTAATCTGTGTTAGTATGACAACTTTAATTAAAAATTAATAGAATATTTTTCACAATTATAAAATATAGTTTAGTTTATATAGCCTTAACGTATCCAGATTCTAACCGAGACTTCTGGCAATCCTTGTGTCGACCCTAACTATAATAAATAATTTTATATAATCTGCTCTAGTTATACTTAAATCTAGTCACTAGCTTTATACTAGTAATTAATATTAGAGCAGATTCTAAGAGTTCCAAACTCTTTATTTAATCAATAAACTTTAGCTCTATCTATTAACTCTAGGGTAACAACCTAATGCACTAAGCTCTAGATAAAGTCCTTTTATATATTTTACTATAAGAATCAAAACCTTATGTGCATAAGATACACTAACACTCATTATAAAAGTACTAGAAGTCCTTTCGTACTAACTAGTACTTTAATTATTTAAACTAGAGAAACTGAACTGTTTTACAACGTTCTGAACTCAGATCACGTATATTAATATAAATGAACAATTTAATTTAGACTAAATTTTAAATTGATCCAACATCGAGGTCAGGGTCTTATGTTATTCTTGTAAGCATAAGAAGTGCTGTTATCCCTAGAGTACTTATCATGAAGCTAAAAGGATTTAAGTTCTTTCTAGTTTATCTTCCCAAGATAATTGAATTAAGTTCTAGGGTCTTATCGTAGTATTAAGGATAAAAGAATTTTAACTTTTTATTTAAAGTCATTTTAACTATCTTATAGAAAGCACCTTCATTTACTCATTCATACTAGATCTCATTTAAAGACCAATTTATTATGCTACCTTAGAGATTGCTGCTCTTTAAAAATTGATTCAGTGTGCAGAGCTTACTATATATCAATATAGAAATGTCTTTGTAAAACAGTTGAAAGTACTTAGTAGAGTTATTAAAATAATTTATATTATTACTAATAGAGTTATCTAATTTTAAAAAAGTTAATGATTTATCATAGACTACTATGAATTATAAATTATAGATATTACAAGAGGTTGACATCTTTTACTTAGAATATTATCTTTAATAGTTAAACATTAAATTTATACTCTAATTTATCTTGTTTCTATATATAAGTTTTCTTCTAGATTAGACTCTTCCTAATCCACAAGGCATATAATGATATTCTTTATATTAAGGCTTACTTTCGTATTGTAGGAGCATGGGTCCTCTAGTTTGATTTAACTTAAAGCCTTTACGTGGGTAATACCCTACAACTTAAAAGGTTGTCATGCACAACACTTTCCCATCTTACATACAAGGAAGAGTTCCTTCTATATTATAATACTATTAAAGGTTTAATTTAATAAAGAAACTTATTGTAAAATTAATTACTCATAATTTATAGATTAGGGTGAGACCACTTCCTAATAAAATGATCTAAATAATATAAATACTCTTATTGGTAAAACAGACTGTCATATAAATCTCATTAATGAATCATAACGAATTCGAGGAAAACAACTTCGTATTAAGAGTATTAAAACTACTAGAATTAAAGAAATAAATCCAATATTACCAAGTACTACAATATTAGTAATTAATGCTATTACAATAACTATCCCATATTCTCTTAGAAAGAGGTATACGAATATAAGTCTTCCTATCTCAATATTGAAACCTCTGATTAACTCTCTCTCCCCTTCCAGTAGATCAAAAGGAGCTCGATTTCTTTCTATTAAAGAGAGAGTTAATCATAAGACTATTCATAATGTAAACAATTCTAATCTTAAGATAGAAGATCTAGTAAAGATATTAAATCTTTTAATTAAAAGAAGGAAGAATATGAATACGATAATAAGAGCTACCTCATAAGACAATCTTTGAAGAATTCCTCGTATCCTTCCTAACTTGGAAAACACTCTTGTAGATCTTCACCCCGTTATAATAATAGCGTAAGCTCCCACTCCTAAAACTCTAAAGTATAAAAGAGAATTGTGTTTAGTCAGAAGTACATTACCTTCTCATGGAATTACTCATCTTCATAAAAATATAAATAATAAAATCAAAAGAATAGGACTTAAAATAAAAAGTCTATATTGTCTAACTTTAGTTCGTAAGTTATATTTAGATAAAAGTTTTACCCCATCTGCTACAGGTTGAAATAAACCAAAGAGAGTTACTTTATTTGGACCTAATCGAACTTGTCTTAATCCTAAGATCTTACGTTCCAGTAATGTTACAAATGCTACGGATCCTATTCCAACCAATAGTAAAATAATACTTATAATTAATCATATAAACATGAGTTGTTATAGTGTAAATAGAGCACATCCTTTTTTCATGAGGAAAGTCTTTACGACAAATTTATTTTAACTCATCTTAATCTTAGCTTCTTCAAAGCCACGTTATAAAAACTTTGATCTTATTATATATATATAAATGAATTCTATAAATATACTGTTTCTCTTTAAAATCCTTCTTTTGAGGATCCCTTAAGGAATAAACTTCTTTAATGTAACAAGTGATTCCCCCTAATTAACCAAATTGGTTTTATTATTGAATAAAAGAAATTACCTGAAATAATCATTTAGTTTTATTTAGACAGATCTAATTGTAGGACCTTCTAGATTTCCATGTAATAAAGTCGGTCACTTTTGTTTCATATCTAAATAAACTCTTTTTCAGTTTAGAGAAATAATGGTACGTTTTCTTACTAGTGCTTCTCAGAACATAAAAAATAATAATATAGTCCCAACCATTCTTAGAATTCTTCCTAAAGAAGATAAAGCATGTCAATATGCATAACTTCTAGCATAGTCTCTATAACGACGAGGTATACCTTGAATTCCTAAGAAATGCATAGGGAAGAAAGTTAGATTTACTCCTAAGAACAAAGTATAGAATTGAATTTCTCTTAAAAGAGAGTTTATAGTAACTCCTCTTACAATTGGTCATCAAGTAATTACTCCTACTATAATAGTAAATACAGCTCCTATTCTTAATACATAGTGAAAATGAGCCACAACATAATAAGTATCATGATAAAGAAGATCTAAAGTTCTATTGGCTAAAATAATTCCTGTGAGACCTCCAATTGTAAATAAAAATAAGAATCCTCCTACTCACAATTGAACTCTTTTATAAATTACAGTACTTCCACTATATGTAGCTACTCATCTAAATACTTTAATACCAGTTGGAATTGCAATAATTATTGTAGCTGCAGTAAAATACAGTCGAGTGTCTATATCTATTCCAACTCTGAATATATGGTGGGCTCATACTACACAACCTAATACTCCAATTCTAGCCATAGCTAAGAACATACCAGGAGATCCGAATGGAATAAATTTACCTCTTCTAATTACGACAGCATGACTAACTAGTCCAAATCCTGGTAAAATCAAAATATAAACTTCTGGATGTCCAAAAAATCAGAATAGATGCTGAAACAATAAAGGATCTCCTCCACCTAGTGGATCAAAAAAGGAAGTATTTAAATTACGATCAAACAGAAGTATAGTAATACCCCCTGCTAAAACTGGAAGTCTTAGAACTAGTAAAAACGCTGTTACTCAAACTCTAACCAAAAATAGAGGTATGTTAAATCATCTTAAAGACGGAGCTTTTAAATTATTTATTGTACATAGGAAATTTACAGATCCTGCAATAGAACTAACTCCAGCTAAATGTAAACTAAAGATTACTATATCTACAGTATTATTAGAATGACCTAAAAGACTACTAAGAGGAGGATAAATAGTTCATCCAGTACCAGGCCCTGATCCAACTATTAGGGAACTTAATATAAATACTCCTCTAAATGGAAGGAGTCAGAACCTTAAATTATTTAAACGAGGAAAACATATATCTTGAGCTCCTAAAAGCAATGGTAGTAATAAATTTCCAAATCCTCCAATTAAAATTGGTATAACTATAAAGAAAATTATTAAAAAAGCATGAAGGGTTACTACCCTATTATAGAATGAAGAAAAATTAGATGCTATCCTTCATCATGTTCCGGCAGGAAGAATTAATGTTCAACGTATAAGGATACTTATAGCGGCTCCTAAAACTCCTATTCTAAATGCAGTCATTATGTATAATAACCCGATTTCTTTATGATTACAACTAGTAAGTCATGACAAGATCAATAGAAAACTATAAGAAGGATTTCAAATCCCTCAAACTTGATCATAATTTAGTAGAGATATATTCTCGATTCTAGAGCTTAAGTCTAGAGCATAGGCTTTACTAATTAGAAGAGTCTTCAAAATATAACAATTAATAAAACTGGTCTCAATCTTACTCTTCTAATATACCTATGCTCTACAAGACTTCCGTAATGTCATGTACGATAATAAGATGTAAGAGCAAATACTCTCACAAATGTAACTAAGATTGTTATAAAGAGTCCAATTCTGTATAATAACCAAATTAGAAGATAAACTTTTAATCAGAACAATATAAAAGGAGGAATTCCAGATATTATTAGTCAACACTTTGAAGTAAAAATACTTTGAATTAAATAAGATTGTTCTAATCTTATAAAAGTGATTAATCTCAATAAGGTGATAAACAAAAGACTATAAGTAAATCAATAAAACATTAAAAAAGACTTTCTTATTGTTATTCTAAGTATTATTCAAATAGAGTGAACTATAGAAGAGAATAAAAGAGTAAAAAAAAGAGTTCTCCTTCTAATTAAAGCTAACCCACTTATAATTAGACTTAAAGAAACTAAAATAAAAGAAAATACTCTAAATAGAATCTTTCTTAAAAAAATAATTGGTATTAGCTTATGAATAGTTATTATGAAAGAGAAAGTCAACTTATCTACAGTTCTAGAAATTCGTATAAATCAAAGGTGAAAAGGAGGTAAACCTAATTTTAATAAAAATCTAATAATAATAAGAGAAGGTAGAAAAATAACTCTAGATAAACTTATAATTAAAAAGTAACTTTGAATAATTAAATAATTCAAAGTTGAACTACTGGGAAGTAAAACAACAAATAATCAAGATAGTACCTCTAAAATCAGTAATAAACTCAATAGTCTTAAACATCCAAATGTTATAAAAACGATAGTTAAATATATTCTACATACAATTAATATAATCTATATGAAGTTTTCTTTAGGGTAAAGGAATGAAATACAACTTTCTTTTTATCTGCCTCAAGCATATACTCAGAAAAATAAAAACAATCAAACTACGTCGACAAAATGTCAATACCATAATCTAAATTCTACTCCAAAATGATGACTAGAACTAATTAGTATTCTATTAAGACGTAGTGCTCTTACAACTAACATAATTCCTCCTAAACAAACATGAAGACCATGAAATCCAGTTCCAAAGAAGAATACTCTTCCATATGCACCAGTAGAAATACTATAAGAAGCAGCTGAATACTCAATACCTTGAAGAATTAGAAAGTACAATCCTAAAAGAACTCTAATAAAAACTCAAGGAGAATTAAGTCCTCTTAGTAATTCATGATGGGCAAGAGTAGCAGTCAAACCACTTATAAGAAGAATAACAGTATTTAGTAGAGGAACTTGAAATGGAGGAATAACTTCTAATCCCACATTGGGTCAATTCAATCACCCTCCAGAAATAGGAGCTAAACTAAAATGAAAAAAAGTTCAGAAGATTCTAAAGAAGAATCAAACTTCTCTAAATAGAAATCAAACTAATCCCCACTTTAAACCTCCTTGGACTAATCATGTATGATGACCTTGGTAAGCTCTTTCACGAGTAATATCTCGAAATCAAATAAAAAATATTATTAAAGTTATCACAAGTATAAAAGTTAAAAGTCCTTTTGGTAAACTAAATTTAAACCAGAATAAAACAGTTGTTATAATAGAAAATCTTCTAACCCTCATTCCAATAGGCCATCATCTATTATTAACTAAATGAGAGAGTTGTCATGACAAAGGGTACTTATAAAGTATAGTGGGATTAGAAGTCCTACATTAACCCTTATTAATTTTAGAACTTGAATTATAGTAGTATTAATTTTAATTAGATTATTTATAATGAATATCATTTGTAATTTAGGTTTATTTGGAAGTAATGGGATATCATTTGATATAGATCTTCTTAATTTAGAGATATTAAGATCGAACATAAATAGAATTTTCTTTAGATTAGTTAGAACAATCTCAATCTTTATTTTTATTTGAAGTCTATATTATATAGGGATTCATAAAATTACAATGTTTTACTTTTCTTTATTAATATTTGTAATTTCAATACTCTTACTTACTTTAAGAAATAGAATATTTATAGTATTCTTAGGATGAGAAGGATTAGGAATTACTTCTTTTATTCTTATTGTATTCTACCAGAATTGAATAAGAGCTAAAGGGGGTTTATTAACTCTTCTAACTAATCGAATAGGAGATGCTGTACTTCTTATCACTCTATGTAGAATAATGAGAATTGTTAGAGGAGAATTATATTATAGAAGTCTTTTTATTCTATCTATTTTCATACTTCTAGCTCTCACTAAAAGAGCTCAATGACCTTTTATTAGATGACTACCAGCTGCTATAGCAGCTCCCACTCCTGTTAGATCCCTTGTACACAGATCTACTTTAGTCACAGCTGGAGTATGATTAATAATTCGTTTTAATGCCTTTACTTCTATTAATATTATAATATGAGGAGGACTGGGAATTTTAACTTTGACAGTAGCCAGATTAAGAGCTTTAATAGAAGTTGATGCTAAGAAGATTGTAGCTCTTTCCACTTTAAGACAATTAGGTCTTATATTTATCGCTTTATCTTTAGGAATTCCAACAATTTGTTTCTTTCATATCCTAATACATGCTCTAGCTAAAGCTAATCTATTTATAATTATTGGAAGTCTTCTTCATAGAAGATTCAGACAACAAGATTCTCGTATAACTAGATCTAGATCTTTAGGATCTTTCATAACTTTAAGAATAAGAGTAAGATTATTTAGATTAGTGGGATTAACTTTTATATCTGGATTCTATTCAAAAGAACAAGTAATAACAGGACACTCATTTGTATTAAATAGAATTAGATCTAATTTAATTATTTTAGTAATTATTAGTTTGACTTTAGCTTACTGCTTAAAACTTTTTATAAGAGTATTCACTCTAAATCCAGAAAGAGTTTTAATATTTTCTATTAATAGAATTACTCAATTTTCTCCTATTTTTATTATAAGTAGAATAACAGCATTCATAGGATTCATTTTTAGATTAAACGTAGCTCCATGCTCTCTGATTATAGAAAGATTAGAAAGAATTTATTGATTAGTTTTAATCCTAGGAGTGCTTGTTATAACAATTAGGTATCTATTTTTATTATATTCTTATAACGGATTTTATAGACAACTTAAGTTAATTGACTTAGGACTAAGATCTTTTTATAGAACAAAGACTATAGCTGTAAGTCTAGAATCTTCTGGAAGTGAAATAATTTACCTATTTAGTAGTTACCTTTTTATAAAAATACTAAAACAAGGAGTTCGTCTAATATTTTTATTTTCTACTATTATAATTCTTTTAACTTTTATCTAGGAGATTCCTTTGATTTTACAAGAATCAGTGCTCTTAGCTACTCCTTTTATTATTTATGTAGAATGCTTTAAAAACAAATTATCATCACAGAAGGATAAGTTCTTGTATAACATCTAGAGTCCTTATAGCAAATATAAAACAACTCTTTAAGCTTTGAAGGCTTCTAGTCTTTCTATAACTTAACGTACTAATTAAATTCTATTTTCTGATAGTTAATATAGAGATAGGTATAGCGCTATGTCCCCTACCACATAATTCATAGCATGATCCAATAATAAGACCAGGCTTAGAATTATTGAATACGGTTAAACTAATACGACCTGGAGCTGCATCTAACTTAATTCCAATACTAGGTAATCCCAAAGAGTGAAGGACATCCGTTCTAATCGTTATAACTCGATTATCTAATCCAATAATAGATAAAACGGGATATTCATAAGCTGCCAGAAGATCAATACGATCAGCATCTAAAAGGATATCAACATTATCATCAGAAGTTTCCCTCTGTCAGTTTCATTGATTTCTAACTACTTTAATAGTATTAGCAGGACTTTGATTTCTTGAATCTTGAAGACATAATAAGTAAATTCTAGGGTAAGCAATTCTTAAAAGAATAAAAATAGGAATGATAGTTCATGTTTTTTCTAATAATTCAGAGTCTGGAAGTAAATTTCCTTTTAATCTTATTATAACTTTAAATCTAATAAAAACAACAATTATTAAGATAACTGCTAATCAAACTATGATTAAGTCATGTAGCCTTTCTAAATATCTAGATACCCTTCTCAAGAGGTTCTGAAACGATAAACTTGCTCATAATGCTATAAATCTTAGGTAACCCCATATATTAAATCTGTCATTTTAATCCACATATGGCTCATTCTATTATTAGAGTAAATACTACTACAAAGTTAATAATAATTCATAGTAAGATATAAGTTACGTTAATGTAAGAACATACAATTCCAGGAAAGAATAAAATTAACTCTAAATCAAATAGAACAAATAAAATAGCTAAAAAGAAAAAAGGAGCTCTTACTGATATACTAGAATTCAATCTTTCAAACCCAGATTCTAATGGAGTTAATCTTTCTCTTTTAGATATTCCTTTTAAAGAAAGAAAGACTTGAACTATTAAAACTATTGTAATTAATAAAAGAGTAAAAAGAACTACAATTATAGTGATCTAAGAGTTCTAATAATTAGAACTGTTAAAGATAATATAAATTGTCATAATAAAATTATAATTGAATAGTTAGCAAAGATAGTTATGGTAATCTATAACTATCAAAAGAGTAGTCCTCCATAAGCCACTCCTATAAATCTTATTCTTCTATATAAAGAACTTAAAATAATAAGAGCCTCTCTTACGAAGAAAACTAATGTAAATAGAAGTATTCTAGATAGTATTCTTCCACTTAAGTATAAGCAAGAGATGATGAGAGCTGTAGCTATTTCTAAATTAATAATTACAAGCAAAGCTTTAGTCCATTTTCAAATAATTGATATTATAATAATAAAGACAAGAGAGAAAATAACTCTTTCATGTAGACTTATTTAAACCTTGTCTGTAAAACAAGTTTGGTATTTTAGTACGTAAGTTAAATAGGAATAGTTTTAAGAATAGTTCCTTTACAAGGAAAAGGAAATCCTGGCAACTCTTCCATCTTGCAAGAATGGAGTTCTAAGAACTAAAGCCTCAGCTTAATCAACTAGGTTGTGGTCCTAATAAACAAAAGCTTTAAAATATTTGTAACCATAACAAAGACTCAATCCTAATTAATACTAAGATTAATAAAACAAACCCCTCTACAAAGTATATCTTTCCTCTAACTAGAATTCTAGTTTTCATATGTGAAATTCATAAAAATAAGTATGCATTATAATAGCATACCAATAGTCTTAATCCTAAAAATAATATTACGGAATATCCTCCAGATGTTAAAGATCTTATAACTATAAATACTTCTGGAAAGAAGGAGGGTATAGGGGGAATGCCAGCATTTGAAACTAATACAATTCCAATAATAATTATAACTCAGAATAAAGAGGACTCTGATCCTACTAAAGTTCCTAACCGAGAAGACGTGGAATGCCTTAAAGTTCCAGCTCTAGCAAATAAGGCTATTGCTGCTCATCCATGTGATAAAGAAACTAATACTATTCTAATCATAGTTATTTTGGAGCTTGTAAGAATTCCAACTAACATAAATGTTATATGAGTAACTCTTCTGTAAGCCACTAACTTCTTTAAGTCCCTTTGTAAAAAAGTTAACATTCTAGATAGAAGTGCTAAGAAAATTCAAATTGTAGAAAATCAAGAAGTACTAATTCTAATATTAAATATACCAACAATACGACCTGCTCCATATCTTCCTAATTTTAATAGTATTCCAGCTAATACTATAGATCCGCTAGTTCTAGCTTCAACATGAGCTTTAGGTAATCAGAAGTGAACTCCAAATAAAGGCATTTTAATAAGGAACGGAATTAAAAGAATTAAAGTAAATCCTCTAAAACTTCAGGAAAATCTCTGTAGCTTTATTATAATTTCAGACATATCTATTATTATAATAATAGTTAAATAAGGAACAGAAATGAAAGTAGTATAAAATAACAAATATGATCCTGCTGATAAACGTTCTGGTTGTCTTCCTCTCCTAAGGATTATAAGAAGAATGGGAAT
>Ga0116228_10003561_pt1 | contig 13706 bp, 9 predicted proteins | sample S1TSphfallax_2_FD_89694 | JGI IMG/M metagenome (GOLD analysis project Ga0116228, IMG submission 89694) | Host-associated microbial communities from peat moss isolated from Minnesota, USA - S1T2_Fc - Sphagnum fallax MG | ecosystem: Host-associated > Plants > Peat moss > Unclassified | place: USA... | reverse complement strand
TTGGCATGGCAGCAGAAATTAAGAACCTTGACAGTGCAATGCAAATGCTAGTGTTTGAGAACTACAACAAATTCATCAGTGCAACTGACACCATTCGACGGTAGTTTAAAACTTGACTTTTGGTACTGTAATATGGCATGAGAAATATGCATTGTTTCATTTGGAAATAGATTTTGGTGTAATATGGCAGGAAATATGCATGCATTGTTTCATTTGAAATTAATAAAGTTTGGGTTTGGTAACAGCTTGACTTAGAGGTGATCCTGGGTGAAGACAAAATGACCTTTGATCATGTGAAAGGTGTGCAATGCAGAATGAAGTGGAACATAGCAGGAATGGAATCGAACATAGAGCAACTCCTGGATTCGGTAAGACCAAGCAGTGATTGTATACTCATTAAGGGTTACAGCATGTTGGTCACAGTTGTATATGTACTGAATTGGGTCATCTTACTTTAGCATTTCTTTGTACTTGTTCATGACTATTGTCAGTGGCCTTCTCGTAACATGAACCATACATAAGACCTGACTTCAAATACAGAGCATGAACTACAGGTTTTCAATGTTCTTGGATAGAGCTTTGTCTAGGTTGACAACCTCTATATGCAAGCCTCTCTTGCAGGGAATAACTTGGTGAACATTTGTTTTATAGGTCTGTGCAACATTCTTCTAAATTTGTACACCTGGGTTTCAGAGTGGTGTATGTCTGTTGCTTTTGTGATTCTTGGGAGCTAGTTTTTACCTCTTTGGCCCCTCTGTTGATGAGGATATATATGTAGATATGTAATTTTTGGAGCCAAAACAACACTCAACCTGGACTACTGCAATGTGAACCTTTGCTATCAGATCACAGGTGTAAGGGCAAAGAGCGATGCAGTGAATGACTCAATGTGTGAGAGACGTGAGCACATTGAAGAGCTTAATCGCACCTGCAGACTACTTCGCAAAATACAGGTGCAAGCATGGGACTGTATGTTTGTAGGTTGTTCCTCAATGTCATATATGATCATATCATCCCTGTATCATATCTCTCGGGTTTTGATTTCCTGGTGATGTTGAATGTGATCAGCCAGCATCCTTTGTTTCTCTGCTTTCTGACTAAGATTATGGGACATCAGCTCAATTCCAACACCAGCCTGAGTTTACCTTTTGCAGTTTGTGTTTGATTTACCCAAGCGATTGCGCAAATGCATGAAGGTGGAAGATTACCCTGTGGCTGTAAAACACTATCTTGAAGCTCTTCCCATTCTCCAGGTATTTGTTTAGACTCCACAAGTGTATGTCTCCTCCTGGCTTTTGGATTAGAAATTGGTGCAAATGGTCACCATTTCTTTGTCTTGACAGAACATCTGCACCAAGGAGGGAAAACATTTCCCATAAATAGTTGCAACATGACCATCTGGTGATTGGAAATACTGAGCTGTGGCAACCTGTGACATCATAGTCTTTCATTATTGCTGTTCTCCCAGCAAGTGTGACACAAAGTTTTGGATGTCAACTGTTCTCACTTATGATCTGAAGGAGAAAGGGCTTATGTAAGAAAGAGGGAGGAGGTTACTGTACCCTCTAACAAAGCCAGCTTCAGAGATGCTACTAGATTTTGGACGCACTTGTGGTTAAGGGGTCTCTTATATGCTGGACTTTTTTGTTGCCTGTTAATCCTGTGACTAGGTTTACAATGTAAATTTTGGGGCATCGGGTAGAAATATGGCAAGTCAGGCTTTCAAAGTTGTCGGCAGGAAGCTGAGGAAATTATTGGTACTCTGAAGAAACAACTCCAAGTACATTTTTTTTTCCTTGTACTCCCTTGTCATGTGTTGTTTTCCCAAGAAACAGAAGAGATTGATATTTAATGTTTTTTTTTCTATTGCAGCGAATTGGATTTGGAACACTTTGAATGATGCAGCATTCAGCTAGTTTTCAAACAAAGTATCAACAAAAAAACTACAGCGGTGGAAAATGAACAAGAGTTTTGGCTGCTGTGCAGGATCAGGTCATGGACTCATCTGTTGTTGTCACATCACGAGCACAAGCAGTTAGACTCCTTCAACAACTCAATCACCCGGTATATGCCACTATGTGCCCTTGTATTTGGGTCACACCACAAACCTGGGACTATGGTTGTTTTCCAATCGTATAAGCCTAGTTCAGGCCAAGTTTTCTGTATGTAGGGACAATAGTCTTTCCATATCAACTATGCAGTTTCTCTGCTCCTTACCGCCTCAGTTCAGTTTGTAATCCACATGTATTCCATTCCAGCATTTTAAGCAGCCCTCAAAGTAGGAAGATGAATGAGACGTCCAGTGACCTTGACCTTATTGCTATTTTGCCTGATATCAGTCTGGACAAAGAGTTGTTCTCAAGAATAAGAGCTTTCTTTTTGGGGTGGCTGCCAGGTGGAAAGCTTGATTAATATGTTCCTAGCGGCACACTGGGACCGTCTTTTGAAGGACTTAGGAGTGTCAAAACCAACTATGGTGAATAAACTGAAAAGTTTTCTTGGTTTAGAAACAGGTATGGCTACACCAGACATCAAGGGAGAGACTCCTACATCTCCACAAAAAGCTCTTGAAAAAATTGAAGAGGTAACAGTCCTTGTTTCATGCTGCTGTAACTAGTAGGATTGTGTGCAAAGGGGGGGGGTGGATCCATCTTGGAAGCCACCCTGAGAGGAAGGGATTGTGTCTTGTTGGTTGCAGAATTGCCTGTCTTGGCATTAATTTGATATTTGCCACTTCAAAAAGTGCATGGTTTGAATTGGAGTATTTGTTCATTGTTTGATATATACTGCCAACTTGCTACATACTGGCGTAGTGACTCTGTGGCAGTTATGGTGTCTAGTCCTAGAATCCACCATTCCAACTCTCTGCTGTTAGATAGTGCTGACAAGAACTTATATTGACCTCAACCTCACCCTTGGGTGAGCATAGGATTTCATTCATGATTTCATAGAGACTGCAGCCACATATCAGGCACTCTTTCCAAGCCATGAAAAGTTACTCACCGTGGCAGCCACCAAACTCTTTGATGAGTAAGTCTCCTGGTGATATATAGTTCAAACTGCTTTGCTCACAACCACCTGATTAATTATGACATAGGCTGTTGTGGTCCTTTCTGAAGCAAAGTGTATGTTTAGTCTTGTTGGTTGGAAGGTGTTTTAGTCTCCACTACTTCTGGCAACTTTGCCACAAATTTCCTGTTTACAATTCCTAGGAGGAAAATAAACAACTAAATTGCTGAAATCTCCTAGTGTAGTGGCAGCTGTATCTTCAAGTGACTGTTCCATAGGAAGTTTGAGCTCTGTTTTGTGCCTCTATGTGTGAAGGTTATTTTATCACATGGAATGCATGCTATTGTGGATGTGCCGATTAATAAGCACATATTAGCTTGGAGAGTCACCAAGAGATGTGGTCATTGAAAAGTCTATCCTATTATGCTCATAGGTCCATCCTCTATGTCAGAAATTGCTTGACTTCTGTGCTACTTTCAGGTACTTTGCAAGTGTTCAAAGGTCATTGCGATTTGAGACCAGTGCACTATCTGCAACAGAGCTTATTGCAGCTCTTGGTAAATTCATGGAGACCATATGCTGGATTGTTGTTTCAAATTGAATTTATCTGGATGCTGCCAATCTCCTCCTGTTCTTTCTCTCAGATTCTGGTCTAAATGTTATTTACAGGTGTCCATAGACCTCTTTTTTGTCTGCAACCCACAGAATCTGCTCCCCCACAGTGAAGCTTTGTCAGTTATCCATGGAGGCAAAACAGCAGCCTCCATGGCTGTGTCATTCTCTTTTATTGCCTTCCTGGTGTTTGAAAGTGGGTCTTAATAATTGTCCTACATGACTACAGGAGTACTGTCAAAAGGTGTCACCTTATTGAACGAGTTGGTGCCAGATGCTGGTCTTTTTGAGCATGCTTCCAAGGTTTGTGAATTCTTTCTCTAATCACCTCAAGTTCTTTGTGTGGTTTGAGTATTGTTTCTCCTGGTGAAAAGAATCATTTAGTAAACCAAATAAGGGGGAGTCATTAGACCAGACCTCCCTTGATTACACTAAACCCTGATGATCCTATCACAGTTGAGATATCTGTTCCCTGCTCCTTGCAGAAAGGAGCTATAACTGTGCAGTCTATGTGGAGGATCTTAGAAGAAGACATGTTTGTCCCCATAGCCAGTAATTTCATTGAATGTGTAGAGTTCATAGAGTGAGTCAATATGATACCCAGCAAAGTACTACCATGTTTGTGAACATGTGCAGGCAGTGGAGGATTCTCTCAGGCAGCACATTAATATTATGTTCAATGGTCTATACCAGAATATCACAGGTGTGTTACTGATCAACACTACTAACTTGTAGCAGGCAGTGCCAATTGCAGTGTCTATAACTCTATATTGGCATTTAAAGAGGTTCTGCAAATTGTCTGGTTTGTGTTTGTTTATATAAGCAATTCAAGTTTAGTTTTGGGGAGTGTAGCAGCTCTAGTGATACCAGAGCAATCGGACATGGAGGCATCAAAGCAGTCAAATGCTCTACGATCTTACTTAGAAAAGGCCCAGAGAACTATTATTCAAGGTAGCCTTCATGTTCTACAGGTCAGTTTTTATTCTTGTCAACATCCTTTGCTACTATGGTGCTGTCATCAAATCCTTTGACACTGCAATCCATTCATCTAACATTTCAAATCTGAAGAGAAAAAAGATAACTGTTTACAATTTTGTTATGACCAGTTCATGTGTTATCAGTCTCTCAAATATTATCTGGTGCTTCTTGCAGGATCTGAAGGAGCTACTTGATAAAAGTGAAGAATATCTAGCAGAGTGGCGGGATGAGTATGTTGACTTGGTTCAGGCAGGTTTCCAAGATCTTTTCACCAATCTAGTAGATGACTTTCTGTCTCTAGGTGTGAAAGCAGGCATCAATTCACGTTCTATCCCCATGAGAAAGCCACAATCCGGACCATTGGCTACACCAAGTTCAGTCCTTGTGCTGGCCCTTCTTTCAGTCTACATCTACCAAGCAGCTGTTCCTAAGATCACAGAGGTATGTGTCTAACATTCTTCTAATATTTTGGGCTTGCATTGGATAGAGAGTAGACAAGAAGGTGGTGAAAGATAAGGGAAAGAGGAGGCTAATATAGATGGATGCCATGATGAAATTGGTTTGGAACGGGCAAATAGCTGCAAGACCATTCTCCAGGTCAAGCTGTGTGAATGTGCAAATATCTGTGCTATGAGACATCCTCACTAGCTTTGCCTGTCATAGCATTGGGGCCTCTACTGTTTTGATCTTCAACATAGATACAATACCATTTGTGCAAAGGGAGGGTAAGGAATGACAAAACAGATATGCTGGATTGGCAGATTGTGGGAGCATGGTTCATAGGAGGGGGTGCCATGAGCAGTGAAGCACGTCCTGCCTTTGTGCCCTCTGAAATTTGTCGATTCTTTCATGCCACTGGCGACACCCTTCTTCATCAGGTTAATTCCAGGATTATTGTTCAGTTTTTGCTTTTACATTGCCTATCTTGGAGGTAGGAATGTCTGCACATAACCAATCATCAGCTGCTTCAACTTGAAGAGGGTGGCTCAGTATGTAGATGTGCAAGCTTACAAGCTGTCCCTTCTGGTGCGCAAGAGCATGGAAACCATTCTCTGGCTAGAGGTTCGATTCTACACCAAACGCATAAAGTTTTACACCTTCCCTTCAAAGGATATGGCACTTCTAGGCTATCATATTCAACAATTACATTGGAAATTTGAGATTCTTCTTGTGATTTTCTCTATGATCTTTGCAGCAACCAGAATTGAGTAGATGATAGAAGCCCATATCAAGATTCCAGGGAATTTTCAATTGGAATACTCTACAACTAGAGAAAATATTGGATTGGAGTTTGGTGCAGTGTAAGGAGCCAACGGAGGTCCGCATGTTTAGTGATTTATTGTTACAAGAGGTGACCTTTGACCTGCTATAGAGATCTGGCCAACTAGCACTTGCTTTGCTGTTCTCAATCATGCATATTATCAGGTCCTATGCATGCCAAAACCAAGATGGTTGAATGTGGTAACTTTCAGTCTTAAATGTGAGTGTCAAGCCAGGAGCATATGTTGGGCCTCATGGCTGCATATCTCCACTAGGCAAAGCTAGATTTTACATACTGTAACCAATCAAACTATTGCAGGGGATCCAGTCAAATGGTCCATAAAAACCATTTGGGTACCTGGGGGTGGGAGATTCATGGGCAAGCATGTTTCCCTGCTGATCGTGGTTACAAAGTGACCACCCCTAAATGGAGGCAGTAGCCCCATAGGGTGAAGAAGCACTCTTTCATACTTAGCTGTCAACATGTCTGCCCTTTTGTAAAACATGCACAAAAGACTTGTGCAAATTCAGTGAGTACACATTCATTAGGAATTGGCTTGGTGACCTATTCTTAGGTGCAAACATTTTCAACAGACAGTTGATGTCCTCAGTACTAATCTCCAGTGTGCAAAATGTTTCATCTAAAGCTTTTAATATAGAGAAATGAATTTGTGGGAGGGTTTCTTGTTGACTTTTTACCTTGTCAGAGCCTGCAGGTGGCAACACTGGAGGCAGAATTACATCAATTGTTAGACCCAGGCCATCCACGGATCAATCCAGGAATGAAACATTCAGACCATGCAGGCCCTTCGCAGGTGGCTTCAAAGGGTGACATCTATCGGGTTTCTCAATCCAAAAGCAAGCTGTGGGAGAGAGATATCGCAAAACTTTTCACCCGGCGCATCGAACTGTTCACAAAAGTTGAATATACTCAGGTACACTATCAAATTCCACTATTTTGGGTGTGTGGAATGCAAGGGATTGGGTTTAGTCTTTGATGTTTCAGAACAGAGCTTGAAACCAAACAGTGGAATAGCTGTATGTGGTTGAGTGACCTTTTGAGGTGGGATCCACACATTTTGTTCATGCTTATCTCAAGATCCTAAGCTCTTCAAATTTCACTGCTGGCTTTTTGCTTTGGATGTGAAACAATGAAAATTTGAACCTCAAAAACTTGGCAGTGATATAATTTGTCTCAGAAAGTTCTTGCCTAACTCCTGGCACAGGCATCTGTGGTCTCTGCGGTGGTAAAATTGGTCCTGAAAACCTTCCAAGAGTTTGTTAGGCTGGAAACACTGAACTGTTGTGGCTATCAACAAATCCAGCTTGATGTCCATTATTTGCGGAATGCCTTACAAAACTTGATTAACAACGATCCTGTGGTTGATGCTTTATTTGATGAGGTCAGTGCCAACTTCTTTTGTCCAGTTTGCATTTAGTATCTACAACCCTTGTAAAGCTGCAGAATAGATGGCTTCTCAGAGTTAATTTGTAAATGGTCAATGGTGGATATTGTACACCGAGGAAGGAAGAATTGAGCCTGATTAACCTATAGTTCTAGAAAGGCATAGTTTCACATTGTTTGCCCCAAGTTCTGAGAAGGAAGTTGGGGCTCTGATTGTTGGGCTCCGGACTCGCTGGCCAACCAGGTATTCCATTTCAATGTTCGTTGGGGATGACACTAGGTTACCAGGCGATTCAATGAATCGGATATGATTGGTATTGTTTCAATACAATGAGTGGCATTGCCAATTATGGTCAATTATCCAGGAGGAGTTGCAATGTATTGAATGATGAGAAATTGTTATTTTTCCTTCATAGAATGGTCATACTTTGCTTCCTGCTTGTTTCAGTGAGCTAAAGTGAAATGTGAATGGGTTCTTTTTTTTGTGAAGGTATGTGCAGCAGCGTCTGATCGGTGCAATGTTGAGCCAGTGCCCTTAGACATAGCTGCTATGAACAGGCTTGTGCAGGCAAAAACTGAAAGACAGCGTCTTGGAACACTCCAACAAATATCACAAGCTTAATCTCCACTCTGTTGCTTTTCTTTTTCCCCTCAAACCTGCTACACTTCTACAATGGTTTTGGCTACCTTTCACAACAGTGGCTTTCCTTTCACAAAGTTGAATATCTTATACTAAAACTAACCAAGAAAAGGGGGTTCTTGACAAACTCTTCCCATATGGAACTCTGAAGTAACCTCTCTTTCATATTATGTGAGGTCTGTGGGAAACTCTGTGAATATCATCTGCTGGCATTGGCATCTTGCCTACATCTCTGGCTGCTCTGTACTTGTTTGAAGTTATTGTGCTGTATATGACAACTGCCCCTTATCAATGCTTCATCTTCTCCAATGCTTCTACAAAACTTGGAAATTTCCTGTTGTATTTGAACGCCACCTTATACTGTCCCCACCACTAACAATTGTCCAGTTTCTGTCAAAGATGTAAATAGTTCAACAAAAAGTGTGCAGTAGTCCCATTAAATTTTTTCAGAGTTCTGACAAGGATGAAGAGACAAAGTTTTATCATTAAGTCATTTAATTCATTCATGGCCACAAACTAAGCACACTTATACATGACACTACTATGGTGTGAGCATAAGTCCCACATTTTGCATCAATTTGCATGTAAATGATTTTGCAACAGTGAGTCTCCTACATACTAACAACTGATAGGTTTCTAAATCTTTTGAAATAGATTAGCCAGCACCTGATCCACATAGACCATCAGTTAGTACATTGCTCTTGTCTTAGCTCATGTGAAGTCCAACTTTTACATTGGATTGACACTTGAAGACACATTTCTTTCAGGTATGGGAGAAGTTCAAACCATGACAGATAGGAAAGGGTCAGTTGTTTATACCCACCACAATCTTTGCTGGTAGAAAAATATACAGCTAGTAGGAAGATGTGGAATCAGTGACTCTGGTCGTTGGAACTTTCTCCACCTCCTGTGTTGTCGCCAGATGCAGCTCCATGTGATGGTTGACAGTGATTGTGTTTGAAGAGTGTTTCAGCGCAGAGCATAATCAGTATGTATCATGGGACAGTGTTGCTGATGAATTGCAAATATAAGTGTATTTCACTCTTTCCTGTAGATGATGTAAATTATGCTGTATTTGCCACATCTGCCATCAGATTGATGACTCTTTGCGGATGCTTCCACCAGATTGTTATGTACTCCCCACCCATGCTCTCTTGTGTGTGTTTTACCAGTAGCTGGTATCATCTTCCAAATTGTGTTACACCATAACTAATCATGAGTAGCATGGGGTGCTCAGAATGGTCTGGCAGCTTGATTCAAAAGTAATTCTTGGATCACAGGATATCAGGCCTTCCATCAGTATCCACATCTGATGGAGCAGAGAGAATGTTTCTGTGTTGTTGGTGCCACTGTGATTTAAGCTTACCAATAGCTTTAGAGGCAGCTGCTGCCACTGTGGCATTACTGTCCCCTGCTAGTCTCTGCCACCAAAACACGAAACATCAATATAAACTCTTTGTTTGGAGTTTTGAACAGTGTCATGACTAAGATTATACCATCTACATTCTTGTTTGACTACACTGAAGGGCAAGGTTTGTTCAACTAAAATCTGGATGCAAACAACAAGTGCAGCAGCCCAAAGGTAGAATTAAGGGGATAAAGTTGTACCTGCAAGGCAGCAAGGCCTGCATTTCCAAGTGTCCATAGTGATGGAGCATTTGCCAATGCATCTGCCAATGCATGCCTGCTCCATGCCACCCTTATATGTGAGATCATGCACTTGTGACCAAACCCAGAGCATGTCTTAAAGCTCTATAGAGCTCCTCATGCTCTGTTAGAGTTTTGAAGTGTCTGCCTTGGAAAAGGAGCTTTGATAAAAAATAGTTAATGGGGGTAAATCCTAAACCCTCCAAAATTTAAGAACATGAACTTTATTCCCATCTATATCATGAGCAGGAGGGCACAGGTCAATCATGATGAAAGGTTGAATGGGAGACAAAGGAAGTGCCACTCTTGTTAGGGGTGCACCCTACAATGTTGTTCCCTAACCACAGAAGTGAGGAAGGGTGCTCCATGTTGCTTGAGTTCTTTGACATGGGATTCTGCCACAAAGGAAATCCTCTGCTTTGGTGGTAATTTAATGCATGAAAACTTGCCTAAGAAGAAGTGTGATGAGAGAGTGAGCACTCACCGAGTGGCAACATCAGGAGAGCTGGCACATTCTGCCAACAATAAAGCCCCACTGCCCCCATCCACTTCGTCCAGGTCCATTAAGGTAGCCACTATGAATTCCAGCTGTCCACCAATTATGCACAATACAAAATCACCATGCAGTTAGTAAAATCCAGTCACCAGAACACCTTAACAGAAACTGCCATGTGAAACATGTTTGCAACTCGTTGTATTGGTGTGTCTAAATACTAACTTTAAGTTTCTCACATTTTGCTGGACTAATGCCATTGATGAAATGAAAGATTTCCTGAATCATAACCCTCAGCTATTCAGAAGTCATCTTGTTTTTTGAAAATGTGAAGTGTTCAGTGAAGTGGCACCCAAGAAGGAAATAAAAAGAGGAGATTCAAACCCAAACTTCTCTCTCTTGACACAATTTTGAGATCCAGAACTCCATATGCAACTCATTATCACCAGGCCTGTGAAGAAGAGAAGACCTCATCAGGATCAGAGCAATCTTTGCCTTCAACCTCCACAAGAGCTGAGGTCATGCTCCAGTATGCATCCTACAAACTCAAACAAGCATTCATCCACATTGATACCAGGAATTTCATGAGAGTAAATGGCTAAATCGGAGCATCTAATCACAGACAACATCACAAATTACAATGTAGATGTGGGCTGTTCCATGTATGGAACACACTTGTAGATCATGAATTCCAAAAGATTGCCAAGCTAAACTAGTCCCAACCCACTTCTTGTAGACAAAAAATTGAATTGAGAATCAAGAATCACTATTATTTACCTGAATCACAGTCAGATAATCATATGTTGGGTAACTGACTCTCTGCATCCATCTAAGACTGGAGTTGTCTTCTTCCACTGACCCCAGGACCAGAGGCCTTCCTGCATCAGTCACCTTCCCATTCACCCTGAAGACAGCTTGTTAGCCTTAGTTACATGCTTCTGAGAATGGATCACACAATGGAAGCAGCCAACTTATTGATTTGGAAAAAAAAAATAGTTGTCAAAGGAAGAATGAGAGGACAACAACAAACTATGCAACAGATTGCTCAAAGGCCCAAATGCCATCTCACCTCAATTGTAATTTTCTGACAATTGCTCTATGCACATTCTTCACAATCTGCCAAAATCCATACCAATAAATCACACTACCCAACCTCTGTCAAGACAGGAAAGGAGACAAAACAGAATTTCTAACCACCTGCAACATATCCAGAAGTATATGAGAAGTACCTATGAAATTGCAGTGACAAGACTGTGCAACTGTACTGCAATATACCTGAAGGGACACATGAACATCTTCCATCACACGTCTGCGAGTGCGCAAATCCACCAATCGCAGATCAGCCTGATGAAAGAAAACACCACCAACCCATGTTACTCTTACACAATTCATGACTCAGTGACCTACCATTGAACATGCTGACACTGAGTAAGCAAGCAGTTGCACCTTAAGGCATCTCTGCACTATTCAATACCAAAAGTAAAAATGAACAGTCAATTTACGAATTAATTGCTGCAAAATCTCTTCCACAGTTTCTGAAAAAAAATATTGATGCTTGCAACCATAGACGTCCACTCCAGGCACAAAGTGTGCAGCCTCCCAAGTTTCTAGGTTGAAATGCTATCAAGGGCTGCTAGCCTATTAAAATATGATTTCTTCACTGACCATGTCCAATAAATAACTTAGCAACTCTCTCTACTGGCTCAAGTTCATGCACTTGAAGACATTTGATTCTTTTCTAGATCATTTGCCATGACTTGGCAATTGACTAACTCCTCCCTTTCAGAGATCACCAGTTACTGGGATGACATTGCAGGAAAGTTGGAACATCTATAGTTGAATTGTGACAATGGTGTTCTTGTCCATGTCAAGAGGAGTTCTTACATCTAAGGCACCATCACTCCAATGCTCTTCTGCCACAATGCTAAGCTCCATGCATGCACTCTCCTTCATACCCTGCACACCCAACCCACAAGTTCATTTACTAACTTCCCTTGTGGCTTCACATACTAGACACCCAATCTGTTTCATTGCAGTTACCACATGTGAGAACCATCAAGATTGCACAAAGGAAGTCAATATAGATGATCAATAGAAGATCTTGGTTTGAACTTGCATAGAACTTGCAACCAAAGTTCTCAAGAGACCCACTAACCCAAGCAATGTGTCGCAGGCTTGTGATTTTCTTGCGTGCCTTCAAATCAAGTTTCTCCACATCTTCTCTTGCACGGGCTGCCAGAATTGAAGTTCAATGTTGAGCTTTGAGAGCTAGCACATTATGGGACAGGCAATGCTCTCTGAGAGCAATTAGAATCAAAGGATCCAAGAAATAATCCATTTGGACGAGATAGTTCAATGTTGAGCTTTGAGAGCTAGCACATTATGGGACAGGCAACGCTCTCTGAGAGCAATTAGAACCAAAGCATCCAAGGATCAAAGCAATCCATTTGATGGAAGTGTATAACAGTAGGCATCCTGAATGTGAACACTTCCAAGCTCTCTTCCTTCATTGCAGTTTCAACTTTGTGCATGCAATTGGAACTGGTAAAAGTGCAAGTTTCAGAAGACAATGAATCCCAAGCCCTCACAAAATTCTGAAATATTTTTTTCACCACATCTTCTCAGTTTAGAGATCAGTTATAAGACATACCATCAAGCATAAGAAATCCTGAACCCAGTTTGGCTATGCCTGCTCGAGCCTGCATATTGAGTCGGGAAATTTCTCTGCATTTGAGCTTTCTAAGGTCAGAAAACATATTCATTGCAAGTCAAACTTACATAACCAACAAAACCATTTTCTGTGTTTGGTTGTATGTTTGGCTTGTAAGGAGTCACACAGAGAGAAGAGAAAGAAAAGGCAAGGAAAGATTGGAAACTGGAAACTTGGAGTAGGAGAGGGGGATATGAGAGCAAACAATCCGATCCAAGAGGAGAAGTACTGTGAGAGCAGCGCAATGTCGCTTCGTGCTCGCTCGCAAACGACCATGGCATCGTTGTAAGCAAAGCGAGCGGCTTCTGCTGGCCCTCCACATGAATTGTCAGAAGACTTCAGCAGCGTACACTTCGCTTGCGCTATACAATACTTCCTTTCCTCTCCTTCCCTGCTGCATACAGTCACCTCTCCTCCGCCGCTCTTCATCTCACAACATGGCCTTGCGCTTATTGTATTCCCAGCTGCTATTCTCACACTCACCATGTCCGGAACTAAAGTCGCGAGATCTCGAACTCTATGAATTAAACTGGAGGACTGCCAGGCGCAAGACATTGTGATCATGGCAAAGTGCAGAGAAGAACAGATAGATAGCTGGAAAAACAAACACACGCTCGCACTTAACCTTTCCTTTCTTCTTCAGTCCGAGAAAAGCTTCGCACACTCAATCCTCGACGAACAGGAACAATCCGGGAACAAGTCGCAACGATCTAAGCCCAGGCATCAAACACACACGCATCGGCCAAGTCTCTCTCTTGCATCAACTGTGTTCAGGCATCGAAATCCGTTTCCAAAACGTGAGAAGATCAGCTTCTCTTGCATCCACTGTTTTAATCAGGCATCGAAATCCGTTTCAATACGCGTGAGAAGACCAATTTTTTCTTGCACCAAATTTCCACACAAAATCGCTGCGACACATGACAAAATAGGCGGTACAGGATTCCAGATCCGG
>Ga0116228_10003560_pt1 | contig 13708 bp, 9 predicted proteins | sample S1TSphfallax_2_FD_89694 | JGI IMG/M metagenome (GOLD analysis project Ga0116228, IMG submission 89694) | Host-associated microbial communities from peat moss isolated from Minnesota, USA - S1T2_Fc - Sphagnum fallax MG | ecosystem: Host-associated > Plants > Peat moss > Unclassified | place: USA... | reverse complement strand
TCAAAAACAAATGAATCATATCACAATGTTCACTATGTTGTTCATTAACATGAAAATTACAATCCTTTTTTTTATATAATTCAAAAAACTAACAAAAAAACTTCATTTCTAAACCACAAAAATATTTTAATGATTTTCTTCACAACTTATTCACTATCAACGTCACCACATATGTTTATCCCATTCACACACAAGAAGTTATTATTATCAATATAACGCACTTTGCACCCATTGAAATGAAATATATATATATATATATATATATTTTATTGTGATGGGACTTTAAATGTCATAATTTTAGTTCGCACAGAATATTAGTTTCACATGTGATGTGAATTTTGTATTTCTTCTCTATGATGAACCTTTGAACCTCACAATTTTAACTTACATCATGACACAAACTTGACACATGACATAAAAAAATTTTCAACTTTAATTAATTAATATCAATGTTGAAAAATATTTCAATTTGAAACAAAATCCAATAATGTTCTACTAATTTTGGAATAGAAAACCAAGGGTTTAAAAACATGTGTTGCTTGTAAAGGTAAAACATAAATCAATACATAAAGTGACAAACATTTTTTAAAGCCCACATTAACATCATCCATTCAAGTTTCATTGGTGAGGATATGTTGTTCCCACTAGGGTTTAAGGAGATATAGAAGGGTGAGATGGATAATTGTATGGCATTTGTGTCAATTGTTACAATGAATTCTTGTATTAATAACTATAACAACTAATTTTTAATCACAAATGCCAAATATGACTACTATTGTGTCTAGTCACCTTGAACAAGTCACATAAAAATCTTAGTCACAAAAAACATTACATCACACTTAGTTGAAATGCCAGTTGCATTGAAGTGTGATTAATATCAACTTTTCATCCAACTAATATTTGATTTATGTGGCATGGTCATTTGTGATTGGTTTTACGACTAAAAAGTGTAATTGCATATGATGATGTGACATGGTCATTTGTGACTAGGTTTATGACTTTAAAATGTAATTGCAAGAAATGTTTTATAATCAATTAAAATGTATCCATGTGGCAATAATATGTTTGACAATTTGAAGCTAGGTTAAATTAAGTTAGGTTAAAATAAGTTACTTAGCATAAGTTAGGTAGGTATATAGGTAAATAGACCACATATTTAATTAATTTAGGACTAAATTGTTAATTTAGGATTTTACCCAACTTGATGGATGGTATGAACTCTACTTGGTGGCCACCAGATTTAACAAATGTAACTTTATATTCAAGTAAAACCAACAACCATTCATAAATATAATGTCCATGTAGATATTTTGTCTCAAAATAAATCATACCAATTTTTTTTATGTAACATTTACAATCATTGTTTTTAATACATCAAGAAACATGAAGTCAATCCCACAATAGCAACATTGTCAATGGATCCATCCATCCTACTCATATTGTAATGAATATAATACGCTAGTTTCAAAATTAATTTAATAATATGATGAAAAGAGTATTTTTCTTGGTGCCCACCAAGTGAAAATTATAGGTTATTCATTATGAAGGTTCGAAATCAATGTTCCTATTCATGAGAAACAAAAATTTCTATTTACTAAATTAAAAGAACTAGGCACACCATGTGCCAATTCATCAACTGTAATAATATATATGGATCCAAAGTTGTTGCTCATACGATAATAAAATCATTAATTATATTTGGCAACTTTATGCCATGAAAGAAAAAAAAATGTTTGGTGGCCACCAGGGATTAAGGTTAAGGTCACACACAAAAATTATTGATAGCGAGTATCCAAGAATATACTCAAACATTTTTTTGCGATAAAAAAATTCCTTGATAATTTTCAAACTTTATGCCATGAAAGAAAAAACAAACACCTAAGTGGCCACCAAGGATGAAGATTAAAGTGCAACAAAAAATATCATTGACCACAACTATCTAAAATACACACATATAATTTTCTATGACCAAAAAAATTCTTTAAAATATGCCACATCAAACACAAAATAACCCAATTTTTTTTTAATTCATAAATTTGGACTGAATGTTATGAAAGCAAAAAAATAGATGTTTGGTGGCCACTAGGGATTAAGGTTAATATGAACAACAAGGATCACTGATTATGACTATTAACAATGTACATGAAATTATCTATGATGAAAAAATAAATTAAACAATACACCTCATCAAACACAAAGACATAACAAATATGTGTTTGATTAACAATAGTTCTTCCATTAGTGACAAAGAGAAACTAAGAAAAGACCACCAAGTCAATTCGAACTTTTATATTATTCCTTTAGTTATTGGCCATCAATGAAATAATAAAAATTTATTGATAATGAAGCCATTAATCACAAAAGGAAAATCAATTCTTGTAGTTTAAAAGAAATGTCACCATGCCTATCTAGCAATGGCTACACTCACAAGTATGGATTTAAAAATAGTGCTCATAATAAAAACATTTTTTAGTTTAAAATTTTATATATATTTTTTCCTTGTGGCCACCAAGTGCAAAAAAGTAGATTATTGGTTTGAAAAGCCAAGAATGAAAGGTCTAGATTTTAGCCTCACCTACAAACACAATTATCAAAAATTCACACATTTAAAAAAAACCAATGCCACCAACGAATAAGAATCAATAGATTGTTACTAATCATGAATATTAAAAAACATTATGATTGTTTTGTTGTATAACTAAATTCATTAATAACAAAATTCGTGAATAACAAAAATTAACATAAAAACAAAAGTGCAATAAATTAAATGACAAAAAAGACATCAAGAAAAAACCAATATTTTATTAAGGACAACAACATATTTCACAAATTATTGGATGCATTAGCAACTTCAAGATTCACTTTCGCTTGATAAGAACAACTATTGATAATATTAATTTGACTTTTGTTTGTTGTATTTTTTCGAAAAGGGGAGAAAATAGAATAGTTGAAATCTTGAATCACTATTTTGGATCTACTAAATTACATTTTCACTTGTTTTAGCAATCTTCGTACAAACATTGTTCATTTGGATTTGACCATTTCTTCAATGGAACCCACCATTAAACCTTCAACATTTTGAAATTTTCATTTTTATCATCCTTGACAATATCACTTTATGTTTTTCCCATCCAAACAAGGACAAGGAAAGGATCCTGAAGCCTCTTGAAAACAAAATTTCCATTGTTGAAATCTCTAAACAGGGTGTATGCGAGAATTGGCTTCAAGTTCTTAGGCCCACAATAAGGATGCATGATTGGGTTTTTCGAATCAACAACCTGATTTGTGGATGAAAATTCAACCCTCACATAATTAAACCTCTAATTGTTGGAAGGCTAAAAGTCTTCCAAAAGAATGGAATTTTGAGCAAGCAAGGGTTTTGACAGATGCAATATAATATCTTCCCAATAATCCACATCCAAATTCATTTTCATGGTGTAAGGAGCACTTTGCTCAATGCCTTGTTTCCATAATTCCACATATTTGGATAGTCAAGCATTGATAAACGTTTCTTTACCCACGGACCTCATTGCATCATGGCCCCTACTTGGGTGATATGGAACAAGGTTATGGACTCCAATAGGCAACTTTGGAAATCCATCAAGATTAGTTTTCCATAATTGGATTGGCGACCCCTCCATGGGATTCCAAATGTTATTGGTTGGTGAAACTTTGTACTGCATCACAGGCCAACTAGAAAAATCCATAAAAATTTTAAGAAGATGCATATAAATATGTCTTACCAAAGTTTCCAAACCATCCTTTTAACAACCAAGGACCCAAGCCTTAAAATTTGGAATTTCTTGAATCAACTATGAATTGAAAGGTGTTTCTCTTGCGAAACCATGAAAGCCTTCATCAAATTTGCCAAAATATAATTGTTCTGCTTTCTCAACTCGTTGGACAAATATCCAAAACATCTGTCAATATATTCATGTGTATGACCAACCACAAAGAATCTTAGTTTAACCTCCCCAAACACTTATCTTGCCATCAACAATGACAAAAATGCTAACAAATAACTATTTTTATTGTCCTTCACATAGTTATCTATTTGAAGCAACAATTTTTTCGGCAATGGTTTGGGGCCCATAACTTCATTTGGTGTTTTTAATTCACTTGTATAGTGAGATTTGCTTTGCAAAAGATGTGCAAAGAATGTGTTTTGGGGAAGGTGCTCAAACAAGATATTGGACTCACAAACTAGAGCTTTTTCCAAAATTCGAAAACACCGCAACAAGTACCCAACTATAAAATTGGGATCATTAGGCCACAACTCATTGAAATATTGTGCATATCTCTTCCTCAACTTGCTCATCAAAAACTAAAAAATATCTCCAATGTTTAACTCCTTATTGATTTGTAAATATGTGTCATGGCCTACATCCGACAACACAAAAGTAAGATAGATTGGTCCTAGCTATGCTACCATGTCTCAGCGTTTCAGCAGTGCAACCATGTCTTGGCATCCTAACGATGCAGCCACTTCTGGGCAGTGTAGCAGTGTAACCACATCTTGGCATCTCTCGACGTAGGCCATCAAAGATGATCTAGTATAGGATGGTTCAGGGTTATAAAAGGAGATGGTCTAGGGGACAACCTTCTAGCAAACCAACACCAGTTGATGGATCAATAGAGCTCCTAGTCCTCCAGTATTGCCTTGTTTTGTCTTGTCTTGTCTTGTATTTCCCCGCTTGGTTGTAGCTAGGCTTCCTTGCCTTGCTTCGCCCTAGTCCGGTCCATAACAATATGTAACAAGGGAAAAAATATCATACTAAACAACACATGAGAATATTCAACATCAACAACTAAACCAAAATAACCACACAATATTTGCATGTATTTAAAATTGTATACATTATCACTTATTTCATCACTTCAATTTCAAAAACTCCTCCATGTATCAGGTAACAAATGTTGAAAATCATGCCTACCATTTTTTATTCCTTTCAGTTGATGTGACATTGTGTTAGCACACAAGTCAATTAGGGATTGAACATTTAACTCCACCTACTTGGTCGGAGTTTGGAGTTTATGTGAACCTTTGTTATTGTAAGGTAAAAATTTACAACCTTGCTTGCAATTTGCTTTGTATTACATTTATGTTGATCTTGACAAGCCAAAAATTTTGTGCCATGTTGTTTCACAAATCTTTATTTCTTGAATCGTGATAAACTTTCGTTGTTTCATATCTCCTCTCACATGTAACCTTTTTAGAATATGCATGCCATATGTTCTCCAATCTTCAAAAGATAAACCCCAAAACTCTTCTTTCAACAACAATGTCTTCTCAAGAGGAAAATGTTAACAACAATTTCGTGCACAACATAATGCAGAACTCACATTTCGAATAGACTCTTATGATAGGAGCTATTCTATTGACACTAAATGTTTAGAATGTCCTACATTTTGCTTCCTCTTCTGAAAAGTATATTGCTTTTTCCTCACATGAATTTCTCCCTCCTCATCAATAATTGGTATGTGGTTTTCATTGTAAAATATGAAAAGTTGTCTAAAGGAGTACCCCTCCAAAATATTTGAGCAAATGACCACTTCCAAATTATCATTACTATTGAAACATCACTCGGGCAATACAAAATACTCACACCCACATGATCCTCACCAAGCTTATTATCAATAACGACTTCCTTGGGGTCACAAGCAATTACAAGCCCACTTACAATGAACACCTTAGCATCATTGGAAAGGTCACATTCCACACCTCACCAAGAACACCTACCTTTTCATGGGATGCGAGAGTTCCTTATGTTGTTTCCTTCTTCATTTTGTTCCTCCTATTGTTCACCATTTCCTTCTTCATTCCTTCCTTCACTCATAGAATCATAAATTATTTTTCAAATTATCTTCACTATTAGCATCATCAAAGTTATAACATTTATATCCATCACACTCCTCACTAGTAATCCCATCCATCATAATGTTAATTTCATCATTATCGTTAATTTCCTTAAAACATAATGATGTAGGTAAAACCTAACTTACAAAACATTTTTCTCTTCCACAAATTGTTAAAACCCTCCTATTGAATCATGAATGTCTTCTTGTGCTAGAAATACATGTGCTTCTTCCAGCAATTAAACATCCTTTGTAGGCCAAAAGTAATCGTTTCCCACTAATGATTTGCAATATCCTGTAGTTAAAGTGGGACAAAAGAATCTTCACTATGCAATGGGCTCAACCACAAATATGATGGTTACAATTATATAGTTTTCCATTCCACTAGCACCATATATTCAAACTAGTGATGGATCCTTACACTAGCCTATTCCAATTTGAACCCTACCATCCTCGTTTGAATCCTAAACAAAAACATTCATCTCTACAATCATGTATTTATGGTTCTTAAGGATAATTTACCTATTAGTCAGTAACATCCACAAGGTTAATGAATGATCATTAATACCATTATACATTAGATACAAAATAGAATAGAAAATGATGAACCCTTAAATGTTCAACCCGTTGTAGTAAAGAAATATTGTTTTCTGATTAAATTAATCTAATGTCAACCAATTATGATAAAAATTCCAAAATATTTTGATTAAATAACATTGGATTTTACCCAAGTTACTTAGGCCTTGGAATAAATTTTTTGAATGGTTAGCTGTTGTTAGCATGTGGTGCATCGTTTAAGCTTTAAGCATTTATTTAAGCATTTTTTTGGAACATACCAAAAAGCATTTTCAATGATTCAAGAAGCATCCAAAAAACCTAGTGGCCATTAAATGTTTTTAATGAGTTTTGGAACATACATTTGTTTTTAGCGATTCCCACCGCCTAGCCATTCCAATAGCTTGTCCATTTGGGAAACACTTAGTAGTCCCAAAACATTTCATTTGATTCTTACAGAGTGGCCATATAGGAAAGGCTTAGCATCTGTTAAGTGTTCTTTTGCGTTGCACTACGCCCAAACATGCCAAATCAAATGGCACAACTTACATGCCAAATGTGAAAATGCTTTCTTTCGTTCCTACTTCATTACTAGTAATACTTGTTTCCTTATTTAACTCACTAAAGTAACAAAATTTATTACAAGCCACCGGGCATCCTGTTTCAATTTGGTTGCGTGATTTAGTAGAAAATTATAGCTATAGTTTTAGCATGACTATATTGATATGGTTTGGTTATAACAAAGTATTGGCAATAGTTATATTTGTAATGAAAGATTTTTTTTCAAATTTGTAATTTCAGTTTCATCAATCTTTTGATGGAACAAAAAACATGGAAATATAATAAGATCATTTCTATTTGTTTCTTTTAGTTCTCAGTGGTTGCTAACAAAATTGATGTTTAAGTTGTAATGCATAAATAAAAGGATTCATGAAATCAAGCTGAGGAAACATCAAAATCTTGTAGAATAATTGTGTTATAATGTGTTGTCATGAAAGTTCTAGGTGAAGAAAGAGATGAAATGATGAGAGTCATGAATCCTTGGAATCATTTTGATGTGAATAGTTGTGTAATATTCACCTTTTTTTAATGCTAGCTTCATCCTATTGGTAGAGATAGGATCCAAAACAAGAAATTTTATTCCAATGAGAAACATTATCTGAAGAATGCAAACTCAAGGTTAAAATTTTTGCCTCCTAACTCAAGGAAAAAGAACATAAATGGACTCTATGTTTAAACAAGTTTTATAAAAAACATTAGACGTATGAAATGGACACCTCAAGATGAAAATAAATGAACCGTTGTGGGTTTAAAAAATTGAAAAATAGTTATGATGAAAATGATTGTTCAATTCTAAACTCCTTTGCAAATGCACTAAAATGGACCACATTGTCACAAAATGCTCCATAGTATTGAATGGTCCACACTATCGAAAGAAACTTTTAACGTTAATGAATGTGGCAATAGGGATATGAAATTATATGTCCAAAAATAAATATTGATGTGAAAACTCGACAAATGGAAGACTTTATTTACAAATATTTTTTAAAAACCAAACCAATCGACTAGACTCAAGGCTTCTATTTTGCACCCACCACAAGTAATTTGAAAGGTAAAAAAAAGTCCGAAAAATTATGCTTTTAAAAACTACTACAACAACTAGATGGGCGGGGGGGGCTAAAATTCACCATCTTCTATATTAGTAGACTAGAACTTTTAACCTTCTTGATTTGGGAGTCTTCAAAATTAAAATCTACATCAACATGAAAAAGTTCGAATTGGACCGTGATTTAGCATAATGGTCGAATATTCATAATGTTCAAAAGAATCCCAAGAAAATAAGGATATTTAATTTTTATCGCAATATCATTAGAGGTGTTGCCAACTAGTTCACCCAAGGCCTAAATGAGGCTAGGAAAACATTTTTATACTAACTTATTAGTAAGTTGTGAATTAAGAAAAACAATTATTTTCATTTGTCGAACCCCAACCTTTGTTCGTCCTTTCTTGTACAATGTTTTTGGAGTTTTTGAATATTCAACACATATGGGCCAAGGTGAACAAACACCTACACTATTACCTTCACCCTTATATGGGGGCCTCTTAGAGCCTACGTTTGATTCGGGAAATGGTGAATTTGAATTCAAAAACCTTGATTTAGTTTAAGGATGTGATATTTATAATGGTTGGGAGTAAGCCATGTGTTTTGGTGATTTTTACCATTGTTGTGAGGCTACCCAATTTGCAAGGTAAAAAACAAAAACTAGGGGTCCAAGTTCTTGTGATCCAAACTTGAATTGAAACCATTTTATTGTAATAAAAATTAGACTATGGAGTTAGTCTTTTTTAGATCTAAAACCAAAACAAGAATTGTAAAAAAAGTATTCTTAAAAACAAGGTCAAGATCTTTAGGTAAGGAAGTTGATGTTTTTCAAAAGTTAATAAATAGGTCAAACCTTATAGTTAAGTATTAATTTTAACTAATTGTTAAAATCTTTAATTACTTCGTACTTACATAGAACCCTATTTTAATTTCTTGTAAAATTTTGTGCCCATACAATTTTTAGCATTACGGAATGTGTAATGAATGCATATTTTAAATAAACGTGAAAATTCTTGGATTTAAAAAGGTGCAAAAACTAAAATTCAAAGGTTGAAAAATTCAAAGAATCGAATTCAAACCCTCACCGAGAGAACCTTCAATTAAATTTAACAATGTCATATTAGAATTAAAATCTTTTTAAAAAGAAAACCACAAAACAATAATTTTCACTAATGTTGTGTGGTTATTTGAATTTATTTTTAAAAAATGGTTTTAAATTTTATTTAAAGAACCATTAATTTTGATTTTCTCACAATTAAATAACCACAATTTTTTGTTATTTTAAAACAAAAAACCACATTTCACAATTTTCTTTAAAAAAAATTTTAAATTTTTTTGTGCAAGAACTGATAAAGTATTAAGGTCATAAATATGGTTTTTGGAAAATATGAAGAAAATTGAAAACCACAATCATATGCCAAAATTGGTTTTTTATCAAGCTATATTCCAAAACCAAATTTTATTTGATTTGATAACCAGATCTTGAATTCAATTGGTTATCAAATTAGTTCTTGATTGAAGTTGGAAACTTTGGACACTTTGATGTGAATGTTGTTGTGTGTAGATTGTTGCGAGGTGTGATTAAAAAATATTGTCACAAATTCTATTTTTCGAAATTGTTCAACTTTCAACTTTCAACTTGCACCAAACCAATATTAAAAGAGGTTTTCATAAATTATATTCAAATTAAGGTAGTTCAATTGTCAAATAATGCAATTGTAAAAGGAAACTACATGTTTTTATTAATATGAAATGATAAAAGAGTGTATTTGTGAGAAAATAGAACTTGTAAAAATATATTGTAAAGTGCAAATATGTTTTTTAAATGATTCAAATAATTGGAAAAGTTGATGAAATATTTAATTATCTATTGAATATGAGTTGATTGTATCATTTCAATTACAATTGAAAAGTTTGACTTATGTGATTTCACAAAAAAATATGGACAAGTTTTTCATTCAAACAAATATAAGTGTGTTGAAAAAAAAACATTTTGTGGAAAAATTACTCTTGTTTGAAAGATAACAAGAATTATGTTGAAAACCTCTATATCAAAATCCAATTTTTACTAATGGTACCCGTGACCTTCGGACACCCGTGGCTACGCCACTCTAGCCACCCCGAACGCTCTGTTTGGTCGCCATAATCGGAAATTTTCCCAAAATAACACTCGTGGGTCCCACCTTAAGGCATTTATATCCTCACAGATAAAAACAATATTGTGACTTAGCGCAGTGGTCCCGACTGACGTTGTGCGGGTATCAGAACCAGCCATGTGTACCCTCAGGTTATCAGTTCGGGTATTTACTCCCTTACCCAATGGGGGTGAAAAAACCCAAAACCTCGGTTTTGACATTTTGAACCTTGGTTCCCGAAAGTTTTGGAAATTTCCGAAAACACGCTCTTCTATATAACCGCCGGTTCTTTCGGTAGTGGGGGGGGAGGGGAAGGTTTTTATATCCGCCTCTGGTGCGGTGGGAGAGGGATGCAATCCGACTGTCATTCCTTCCCTTCGGACGACTGCGATGTTTTGTGGAGATCAGGTCCTGGTTTGTACACCTGGCCGGTGCGAAAACCGTGGTGGTCCAACCCCATCACAGACTGACACCGGTCGCCCGCTGCTTCACCAGCCTCTCCCTCCCCCACCCCCCAAAACCCCCGTCATTGACTGACTAACAGACGTAGTGAATTAATATATATGATGTGTTTCAAATGTTAGATGAATTTTTTTTTAAATGCCCCTTAATAATACAAAATGTACCCCAAAAAAGTACAATTTTGTGCTCAAAATGGCCCCCCCATAGTGTCCTTTCACCAAGTGCCACATGAATTATTTTTTAAAATGTTAGTTCAAATTAATTGCAGAAAATTCAAACTTTTTCTTTTTTTTGTTAATTTCATATGCTTTGATCTTCACATTTTTGTGTGAAAGGTTAGAATTGTCCTATGAAATACATTTGTTAAAATTGCCCATCACATTGAAATGCAAAATGAAATTTAATTCGTCACAAAACAAAAGCAAAAAAAAAGAAGCTCATCAAAGTACACCACAAATTATATAGAATCAAATAACTACCCAACATTGATAGATTTCCTTGGCATCATTCAAAATTGTTTTTTTAAGGTGATTTTCATGGTCAAGGGTTGGAATATTTTACTCTTTACATTGAAAGGTTGTGAATTTTATAACTTTCCATTTGTTTTCCAATTGTTTGGCAAATGTGTATATAACAAGAAGACCATTTTTTGAACAGCCTACATATTAAAAATGAAAGTCCAATATATTGAAAGTTTAAAACCTACATAAGTACATTAAGTAGAGAAGAAAATCAATTTGAGTCTATCTCAAAAGGCATGATTTTATAATTCTTTGTGCCATTCCATTCCAATTATCAAAGATGTTAAATCAATCTATGCCCTCCACCTCTTTCTACACAATGATATTTGTAATAGGGTGCAAACTAGATTCAAGGAACCATTTTAGGATGCGACTATTTTTTTAATTAATGTAATGGTTACTTACATTGGCCTTGAAATTTCAAGATGAATTTTTTCAACAATATTTTTCATATATTATGGGAACATGTGACAATTTTTGAAATGGATCTAATGAATATGGAATACCCAAAAGCACTTTTGAAATAATTTAATCAATATTTTTTGTTGTTTAATTTTTGTTTAAAGATCAAAAGAATTGAAAATGATATTTTTATAGAAACTTTTTTATGTATGTTTTTAATTGCAACATATTTTTGGTTCATAATATTTTTTTAATTAAAAAATTGATTTATAAATCATGATTTTAAGCCTATTTGACAAAATATCCTATGAATATTTTACAAATATGGATTTAGTCCTATGGTTTTAAGGCTCCTCGTATTTTGTTTGGACCCAACAATGCATCAAAAATCTTAAACATTAATCTAATTTCGCAATCACTTTTCAACCAATTCTACTTGAAAATCCCCTCCTCATCTTGAAGTTGCAATTTCAAAAGCAAAATAAAACAACCACGAAGTTCGATTCAAAAAAGTTGACTTGAACTTTGACATAAAATCAATCGCAAATTTCTAGAGATCTTAACCTTCACCAGGAACAACATGATATACTATGACATGTCTTGTATATAAATGTTCCGAAATATGCTTCTATCATATTATCAAATGGAGTATGATTTTTCTCCAACATATATTACACCTACTATAAGTGAATGCACAAGCCTTTAATTCAACCCTTCATTTTTAGTTCACTTTCATTTGCAAGGCCTAATTTTTGTTTTAGCCAGCCCTTCTTCATGTTGCAAGTTCCACTTTTGAATTGGCCTTTTCTTTGGAAGGGCTTTAATAACTTTTGGTCTAATTCACATAGGACCATTGTGCAAGGTGAAAGGCATTGCAACCTTTTAGAAAACACACCATCCATCCATCCTTCCTCTTTGTTCTTCCTTTCTCCCTTTGCCGAGTGCTTTGTGTTAACATAAAGCTTGCCAAGGTTTCATGAGCAATAGAAATAATGGTTGACAATGTAAACATGCAGGATTTTATTTTTTTGGGTGAGAAAATTAGTCCGAGCTTTAACATATGCAGAAATTTGGTTTCTTTTTTTATATATATTTTTAAAAATTTTAAATTTTAAAGTTTGAACCAGAAAAATAAATCAATGAAGGAAAATGCAAATATCTAGTGGGTAGATGAGGACAAAATTGGGTAGTGGGGTATTTATTATTATTTATTTATTTATTTAAATGATATATGCCAGAGAGTAGGGAAGGCAAAATTGAGTACTAATATGTGTGTGTATATATATATATATGAGGATGGCATGCATTTATGGAGGTGTATAAATGCACAAGAATACCACTCCATCCCTTCATGGCCTCTTCCACTTGAGCCTTGACAGCAAACTTGTGTTAAATATAGGAATGTGTCCTGGTCATAACCCACTGGAAGCCCTCGTGGGTTTTGCAGGATTTGATTGATATGCTTTCAAGTTACACCCCGCCAAAAGCACAAAGACATACACAAAATAGTAACAAAATGACACCAAAATATTATTGACATGCATAATAATAACCCCCCTCCCTCCACCAAAAAAAGCAAACACCAATCAAGCCCAATGTGCTCTCATAAAAGACATAGTAACAAAAACAAAGGACATTGATACACACATAAGACAAAACAACATCAGACAACCAGAGTGATAAATATCCTTAGTCTGTCTGGTGGTAGTTGTCCTTTCCATCCATCCATCCAAGTTCCTCATCCTGGAAGAAGAAGATGATGGAAGAGGAGGAGGAGGAGGAATGGCGGCAGCAGCAGTTTATCCAAATGTTTATGTGATCCAATATGTGTTCAGCAGAGCTTGCTGAAGGAAGACGAGTGGAAATGTTTATATGAAGGAAGGTAGTTTGTTTTGTTTTGTTTTGTAGTTATGAGATCAACCGAACCAGGATGCTTCAGATTGTGTGTTCTTGGTGTCTTTGGAAAGCTCCTGATGAGGAGGGGTGCATGGGCTTGGTCCCATAACATTTTTGGCCTTGAGGTGCAAAAGTTCTTGAATATTGAATGATTTCTTCACTGAAAATTAAATTAAATTAAATTAAATTGTAGCTAAAATTTTATGGAGGAATTGGAAATGTGCCTTTGGTGTTGTTGGGAAGATCTTGATGAGCAGGATTTTAATGGAATTTATTTG
>Ga0116228_10003559_pt1 | contig 13710 bp, 13 predicted proteins | sample S1TSphfallax_2_FD_89694 | JGI IMG/M metagenome (GOLD analysis project Ga0116228, IMG submission 89694) | Host-associated microbial communities from peat moss isolated from Minnesota, USA - S1T2_Fc - Sphagnum fallax MG | ecosystem: Host-associated > Plants > Peat moss > Unclassified | place... | reverse complement strand
TATCTACTTATCTAGTAGTTGTCTACTTTCCTACCTATCTACCTATGTATGAGACCTATTTCTTACATAATTGGTTACCGAGGTGAAACCATATACTAACTTATTTGAGGTTCATCCATAACTGAGTAACAACAGGCATCCATTGGACGATGTGCTGGTGGGTGCTAGTTCACTGTGGCTGAAAATGAGGGATGATGCAAAGCAGGCGAAAGAGGGCAATGGGCAATACCTAGTTCAGTTGAGTTTAACCAAAGCAAAAGAAATTCACTTTAGTTATTTAAAACCCTACCAGAGCAAATCCACCTATGCTCAGTATGTGACCCTGCAAATTAAAATTGGATGAAGAAAAGTCAACGATGCTGGTTTGGGATCAACAAAATAGGTTTGCAATTTCCCAGAGTTTAGTTTGCTGAGGCTCGTAAGTGGCACAGCAAAACTTAACGTCTGCCAGAGAAGAGTGTAATAAATATGATCTGACTGCTGCTCCTTGTTTCTGATTCGTCAATCATAATGATACTGGTTCAGGTGGTTTGCTATTTGTAGTGTCCCACCTCTTTGCAATCCCAGTTTTAGTTTTGAGTGTGTAAGTTTGGTTGTGAAAAAGTAAATAACTAAACGTGGATGTGGAGAAGTATTTTTTGCAGGGTCACTTACCGAGCACCACTGTAGATGCTCTCAACATTTAGATAGACAACATGGGCTATATGTTTAGTGTAAAATACACAAATATATAGGGTCTCATAAATAAGCTTGTGCCTAGGGATGAAAAAAATTAAAAGCCTATATGGTCAATCAGATTGTTAGAATAGGAGCCTTGAATTGAATAGAGATAACCCGGCACTTAAATGTTGTAATTTAGCTAATTCATAGGCTTGCATGCCTAAGTGTAAAGAAAAAGAATTGTGGCCTGAATGAGATTGTTCAAATTTGTGTCTTTTGAATTGTTCTTAAGCCTTGCCTTAGCACACTAGTTGGTTACATGTCGCATGCAAAAGACACCCAAATTGCAATGAGATTTTAACATATCATTCTCTGATTCTACTCTGACTATTTACTTTGGGTCCACAAACCCTAACAATGAATTATACAATTTTAACCTTGCAACCTCCTCCTCAGGCTAACAAATAGGGTTTTTGCACATTACTTGTGCTGATTGTATTTACTTGGAATATCATGTGACCAAGCACTCACTTGTGCACCATCCATGCGAAACCCTTGTGACTGGATTGTTGATGAAACACAACTTATTTATGAAGGTCTGGTAACCTGTCCTATATTACCTTAGGGAACTCTCACCTATGAAAATAAGTAAGTATAATAAGTAAGTCAGTAAGTTTACAGCTTGGTAAATTATCATGTAAATGATAAGTTACCAAGGTGAAACAAGGTTTCATTCACCTTGGTAACTTATTGCGTAAAACCTTGCTACTTTAACCTCACACTACCTAGGTAACTAACTGCCTATGTAAGTAAGCTAGTGAGCATCATATGTAAGAATATAAAAATGTAGTTGGGTACGAAGTAGGTACATGAGTAGGGTAATGACATTTGGTGGCTGCTAAGATGGTAGATGCATGTGGATGGATACATAGTAAGTACATGGCTAACCACCCTGGTGAACTTATGGGACATGAATACAATGAAAAAATGTTACCTGTCCAAAGGCCATCCATCCATTCATCCATCCATACATTCATCCATCTATCTGCCCTGCTGGTAGTTGCTTCCTTCTCTACAGCTTCCTAGTAAAGAAGAGAAATGCCGCCCACGTGCAATTTCCTAGGAAAGAGTGTCGCATGCAAAGTTGAGAAGACAACAACCCAAAAAAAAAACCCCCATGATGAAAAGTCTGCCAAACTTTATTGCAAGAGAACACAACAAGGAAGAGTGAAGAATAGGAAAGGAAAATCATTGTTTATTTCAAAATAAATTAAAAAGCTTTAATGTTGCACTTGCTTTGTAATTAACTTCTCCCTCTCTTGGCACATTAATTAGTGTAGCTGCAAATTGTTGCGTGTTTGGATCCATGATTCTCTCTCTACCATTAAAAAAAAGTTGTTAATTAGATGCACCTCCCCCTCCCAATGTTAATAATAATTATAGGCTAGTGCTTGTTGGAGTAAACAAATTTCTTGGGTCTTTAGAATTCACTGGTCAATCTGATTAGGTGATGCAGTCAATTATATTCAAAGGAAGACTGACATGCCCTTGAATGGAGGACCTTGTACATTACATGCAACAACACTTGAAGCCGGGATAAAATATTGCTGCCATTGTCACCTAGAACTAACTGCAAATGGAGCCAGTTGGTTTTGGCACAATCTCTTCCCCAGAGAGCCCTAATGGGCGGCTGTTCTTGGCAGCTCTCACTTAAAAGCTTCTGGTTGCTTCGAATATTTTGTAGTTTGAAAATGGGTGACCTATTTTGTAGTTTTGAAAATGGGTGTCTACAATGTACTGGTGACAGACTATCTGTCTGAGACCCTTTAGCTTTTTCTTTAGCTTTGGGTGCCCACTGGCCTCAGCTCTCTATCTGTAGACTTACTCACTCACTCACATGTGGGGTGGTTTATTTGGTGGAAGCTGGACACATGGGCTTTGGAAGAAGATGGAGATGGTAGCAAAATGACAATGGGAACAACCCATGTGACACCAAGGACCAGTTGAGTCACATGGGTTCCCATGTGGGGACGAAGGGCCAGTTTTCCTGTAACTGGTCTTGGCAATAGCAAGAGGAATAATTGAATCATTTGGGAGTGATATGCATTGCCTATTGCTCACCACAATTGCCTACAATACAAAAGGGTGCTCAAGATTTTCTACTTTCATATCCTGAAGGTTGCCAAGTTTGGCTAAATATACTTATTTGATGATCACCACTTGAGCAAAATCACAAAATTTTAAATTTTAAAAATAAATTAAAAAATCATCATTTCCTACCCATCAGACAAAGAGATTCCTCATAGGTATTTGATTTTTTCAATTTACAATTGTTTATAAATTTTCATCATCAACTCTTAACTATCAATAGTTTAGGTTTTCAATTTTGTGACTTGTCCGCCCACATTTTTAGTGTGTGTGCACACATGCTTACAAAGCATAAGAACCCACGAGGCATTTCTAAAAATCAAACGCCTGCTGCACTTGCAGGCATCTGTTTTCTGAAATGTCTTACATTGTTTTTTCTTGTGATACCTGATGGGTACCCTTTTGGATACTTGCCGGATATTACAGGGGAAAAACTGATTTTTTTTTAATTGTTAATTTTTACACCATGTAACGCCATTGGTCATGGGCATTACCAGAATCAGGCTTGCCTCAACTCCATCGCACATGGGCCCTTATTCTGATAACTCCTCTGGCTGAAGCTATTGCCTTCACATAAAAGACATGCTCCAAGTTTTTGAGTGCAATTGGAAGGCATGTTATTTTGTCCTCTTCTGATTGAAGGGTGTTTAAAAAATAGAACACCCATTCTGGAGAACATTTCATTTTTCAAACACCCACAAAAATTCCCGTGATATCCAGCATATTTTCCCAGAATACCCTGGGAAAATACACTGGGTGTCATGGGAAAAAAACTAAAAAAATCAATACCCGGGATATCTGGCATATTTTCCCATTAATCATGACAACTAAAAGAAAATCAGTCAAACTAGTTACCAATCCTTATGTTCAATAAAATTTGTCTAGCTGGGTTCAGGATGAGTAGATGATTTCGAAGAAAAAAAATCCAATAAAAGATCAATGGTTAGAACCATTGCAAGGGAGACAAAAAGGGAAGGCCAAAAGATGAACAACTTGCATGAACTAAAAAAAAAAGGGAAAGAGTTAATCCCTCTTGTGGTAGGAAGCTATTTCACCCACAACCCCTCTAATGTCACATGCATGCAAATTATGAGGTCTAATAGTAATGGGAGGTTTAGAACAAGCATCACCTGCCAACACAATTTTCCTTTCCATGATAGAGGCTAAAACATGTTGAAAAACAATATTAACACACTACCACCCACAACCCCTCTAATGTTGCATGCATGCAAATTATGAGGTCTAATAGTAATGGGAGGTTTAGAACAAGCATCACCTGCCAACACAATTTTCCTTTCCATGACAGAGGCTAAAACATGCTGAAGAACAATATTAATACACTACCTGAAAAATTGAATGCAAAAAAACAAGAATAAATGACCTCTCAATTGTTTACCGTAGAAAAGATAGGCACATTCCCTAATGAAACGATTCATATCACGCCCAGGTTTGTCGTGCACTTCCCTGGCCATCAAAATAAAGTGGTGCCTCTCATGAAACCCTATGTACTTGTGGATCGTAGCAATGGCGCTAAATTTCACAAATGTACATGCTAGTTAATTTATGACACTCGAAGCCATCGTCTCCTATGTCAAGTTAATAACCACCACATCAACAACAAAAACTTGGTCCTTTTGGGTCATGTAGAGATCGGCTCGTAATGAAACCCCTAACATAAAGGCATACCAAATGGGCAACGAACTAAGTACATGTCAAATGCATCCAACCTTTGGCCACATTCACACATGAGAAGATTAAATGTTGAAGACTGAATCAAACTAAGACAAAAACGTAACGTTGAGGTGAAAAAAAATGTGCGATGCAAAACGAATGGATAGATGCCTAGCAACCAACAATAGCCCTGCCCCCTTGTCCGAACAAGAACAAATGCGAGCTTTTGATGCAAAGGAAATGGAATCATCCTCCAAGATAAACCTAAGGGATGTGTCGTGGTGGAAGTCCATGAAAGATGCCTGAAAACCTAAAGTGTGAATAATTATTAAACTCTAAAAAAAAGGGTGCATCTCCCTAGCTGCAGGAAGAAGGCCATCCATGTTACACGTAAGCATGATTGAAGTAGGTGTGGGCCCCCGTCAACTTGAAAAATGTACTCCTCCAAAATGGACCTACCAAAAATTACGAAACCTAGATCACAAATATGGAGCCATTAGAGCGAAACTCCCCAAAAAAGTAGATGGGGCACAATCCTCCATAAATATAAGGCCTATACCACCAAAGGATATCAGTTTTCGAGCTTAACGCGTCGTTAAGGGGCCCTAAAAAAACTTCCACAATCCTAGACCCATAATGTCTCAACATATTTATATAATTCTCTTGTTGAAACTCACCAAAAGAAATAAGAAAGAAGAAAAATAAAAATAAAAATGTATTGTCCATGTGAAATAAAAAAGTCAATGAACTACACATGAAGACAAAATGCCCAAAACAACCTAAGGGCATCTCCCAAGAGAGGAAGATCATCAATATGCGCCATGTCCTAAAATAAAACCTCATCCAAAAAATGCATAACAAAGTCCTAAAAACCCATTGGCACACCCAAAATGTGTACACCATTTGTGACCAAAGTGTAGCCTTGAAAAATCTCTATGCTTGGAGAGATGTTTAATGGACTCCAAAGCTTGCACTTCGACACTTTAACCTTAAGCCCAACAAAAGCTAATTGGGTCAAAAGGTGCTCAAAAGCATGGGTAATCTCACTCATAGGCTCCACGATGTGAATATTGTCCAATAAGGATGGGAAAATGTAACTAGAGGCCCATGTGATGGTCTCTAAGAGAGCTCAATAATGAGCCAAAGTAAATAAAGGACCTTTTAGGGAGTCACATTGCCTTGTGCCTAAAGATGATTCAATAATCATGGCCCCTTCCACATGCTGCTCATTTTGGTGGTAAAGAGAAAAATGAGCACCACAAAACAACTTGGTAAATAATAATGTTCACCAAAGGCCCCTCGGCATCACACAATTCTCTAAAAATAATCATTCAAAAAATGTTGTTAAAAGCATTTTCAACGTTGACCTACACACGACCTAATTAGGGTGTAGGTCAAAGAAGGATCGAATGCCAAAAAGGATGGCCTCACAACCTCCAAGGGTCAATACTCCAAACTGATGGGGGGAAATGTGTTCCTAAAATGGCACCCAAAGATATAGGACAATGGAATGATTAATAAGTCAAAAAAACACCTTGCCTATGGCAATACGACGAAAACCACCAATGTCCTTTACCATTGCCAATAATCTATTAGCCCCCCAGCACTAGGGCCACCAACATAGGGATAACCCCAAGAACAACAATAGCTACAACCTAAAATAATTATGAAAAACCTAAGGATGGGTCCTTTGGTATGAAGCATCTCGAAATTTGTTCATATACCATCCCAGAAAGCCCACCCAAAAACAAATGGGGAGTAGCTGTTAAAGCTTGGGTAAACAAAATCATGTCTAAGAAAAAAATGTGTTTCAATTCATAATTAAAAATAGGTGGAGGGATAAGGTCTAAAGGAGGGGTGCACTTGGCGTAGGGCAACAATGGTGTCCTTTGAAGGAATAAATGGTGTCATGGGCTGAAGAGCTCTGGTAGTGCAACTATACTCATCGGCTCTCCCTAAAATGAAACATTGGAAGAAACAAATGGTCAAAGAATTTTCCCACAACATGTGAGAACATGGTGCACATGAGGCACTTGAAGACTCTTCTTGAAAAGAAAACCAATCATCCACCATAAACCTCTTGAGCGAATGGAAACCTTTTGTTGACCTAAATGACCTCCTTGAGTATAGTGCAAACACCAACGTGATAATAGAAGGAAAAGGAACCATGCTAACTTATACATCAGATCTGAAGCAATTTGGTCAAGGGGTAAACGAAAAGCCTACTTAACCTTGTCTTGGATGGTTCGAGGGACCTTATGAAACAAGCAAGGGCACACAAAACGAAACTCAAACAACCTTAAAATGGAATTAAATTGAACCCAAAACCAACCCCAAAAAGCAAGAAGAATAAAAATAGGGAAAAACATAGGATGGGAAGACCCCTGCAAAACTAAAACAACCTAGTTAACCTAGGAAATAAGGCTAGTAGGAGGGTGAGCACTCTTGACATGCCTCGAGAAGCCGCTTGCAATGTAAAGGTTAAAACAATGAGGACAAGGGGTATCTCAATCCGACAGGGAACGCAAAGAAGGAACCATTCAAAAAAAAACTACACCTAAAGCCTTTAAAAAGCAACAACCCAAGCAACCCCTACTAGCCAAAAAAAAAAGGATGAAAATTTTCCTGCCATTACAAAAGTTGCTAACAATGGCAAGCCCAATCATTGCAAAAATGCAACAACAAAACCTTTAATCCGCTTTCTTGCCTTCCAATTTTTTTTTTTCCCTTTCTCATTGACTCATTTACACAATTCCTTAGGTACCTGTCCCACACAAAAGCTCAGTAAGCTACTAATAATTTCATCTCATCTTTTTTTTCCTTTCCTCTCCTCTCCCATAAAGCAACCAGTGTCGCAACCCTAGCCTTGGGCTCATGACCAAGGCAAGGGCTTGCAAGGTTGTGGGCCAAGAAAGAAGCCCGAGAGTGAAAGAAAGTGTGAGAGAATGAACCTTCACTCTCCCAAGGGAGCTTCCCAATGGATTTCCGAATCTTAAGAGAGTGATTGCAAGGGGTCAAAACCCAATGGATTAAGGAGTTCATTAGACAATTGGAAAGCCCTTGGAACGTGGATGTCTAAATTGGCTCACATAACCCATTTGGACATCTGAAACACAAGTTAAGGCCAAAAGAAGGGTTCGGAGTCAAATTGACAATTTGACTCCCGACCACTAAAAGTCGAGAGTCGCCCTGATTTCCTTATGTGAAGGTGGCGTGAAACATACCGTTGGAAAGCTCTTGACGAAGGCTATAACTTTACTTCAAACCTCATTTCAATCGGAGGTCTGCATGCAAAGTTATGGGCCCTAAAGTTGCAAAAGTCTTAGTTGTGGGAATTTTGAGACTCCATCTTAGGAGTCCCAGGACAAAATGACATTTGGGTGCTGGTCCTGTGGCCAGGCATAGAGTATATTATAAGGGGGAAGGTGATGGCTTCCCCCAAGTCTAGGCCGTGGTGAGTTTTATGATTCTAAGTTTGCTCGTGGTTCGTCCTAACACCAAAAATGCTCCAACTATGCATTAACCAACTTATTGTTTGGTTTCATGCAAGTATGTGTGAGTGATTAAATGCTTTTGATTCTTCCTAATCCCATCCCAGAGCTCCAACACGCCCTTCTACCCCCAAAGTGTTACAAGCCAAGGAGCGTGTCCCCAACTCCTTGTTTTTCCGTTATTTTCATTTCAAACTTCCATTTGAGTTTAGCAAAGAGCTTGGGAGTGCGTCAACTAACCAAGGGGCGACAATAAGTGTGCATCTTTTTCCAACAAAATTTCATAGAACATGATGTTTCAAATCATGTGTTTAGTCTTTTTGGAAAGCTTTTGAGGAGGAAGGGTGCATTTTCATGGCATTTGGACTCACTATGTAGAAGTTATTGAATAATGAATGATTTTTTCGTCAAAACGCATTATTGTATTCAAATTTCAATACATTAGAATACTTCCATCTCCCTCTTGTCGCACAATCTTCGCACCCCCATTGCAGATAATTTCCACCAACACAAATCCCTTCACCTTTTTGAATGAGGCATCTTAGTGGCCAAATTAAATATTTAAAAAATTATATTTGGACTAATCAACCTTGATTTTGTTGAAGTGTGGGATATCTATAATATTTAAAAGCAATTTAGATGAATTTTGGAGGTTTTTATCATGATGGTACCAATGTGGGTGTTGGTTCACCCAAGGCTAAATTCCAAGTGGTTATTCACAGTGGTTTACATTAGTGTTGGTTTGTTATTGAAAAAAAAAATTAGTTATCAACTTGAGTTCAAGAGTAGGTTATTCATAATAAACATGTCAGGTCTAAGATTGGTTAAGATCCAAATAAAAACCATGCATGTTTAGTATTGTAATATATTTTTCATTTTGGCCATAATTTTAAAAAATCAAGTAAAAGATCATTTGTTTAAAAATCAAGTGTTGGTCATGTCAAAATTCTTTAAAAAATAAATTGAAAATGTTGATTTTTTAAATTTTTATTTTTAAATGCTAATCATGTTAATCATGCTCCATGAGCACCTCAAGATCTTCCCCATCACATGATTTTTGCAAGAGAATGGAATTGTTTTGAAGGATTAATAGCTAGCGAGAATAATTTAACTTTTTATGGCCGCTAGTTGTTGAGCTACCAAGTTGTTGGGATAGAATTTCTTCAAGTTTCAAAGAAACTTCAACATGGTCCATACACCATTAAGGGGAAAATCAATGAAGTGCTAGATCAAAGACCTAAAATAAAATAGGAAAGAAGCAAATTGCTTTCAAAGTGCACAAATACATGAAGTTGTTATGGTTGCTAGTGTGGTGACAACGATTGCTATGGTTATTGTTATTGTGGGTGGTGACCTCATTTTTGTTATTGTTGATGATGAAATGATGAATTCCTTAATCCTCCTTTTTTCCTCGAGGTCAATTAAGTGTTTTGCTTGGGGGTATTAATTAGTTTATTTCTTTAGTTGCATGTTATATTATTATTTTTCTTCTATAGTTGAAATTTTTGATTGATAAACATGATGGATTTGAATTTGATTGCATAAGAGGGTTTTCAATCAATACGTATTTAGATCTATAATTATAATTACAAGCATTTTCTCATTTTGATGTTGTTGTTGATCAACATCTATTGTTTTATGGTCTTTGACAACTCGCAATTTTTTGTAGATCTTCAACTAGTTGTTACCAATCTCTTTCTCTCACAAAGGGTGGTGATGGGACTAGAAAAGTTATTCACTCATATTTGACTAGGTCATTATTCCATAAGGAAAAATTCTTCTTGAATGGATGGATCTTCAATTGTTGTTATGATGGGTAATGGGTCATGCAGGATTGGGTTGGTATTCATGGAAACACATATGGTTTATCCTCACACACACTTCATTGGTGGGCAATTTCCTCACACCACCCATGAATTACCTTTCAAAACTCGCATGATGTTTTTGAAGATTGCGCAAAGCATGGTGAAAATTGGATTCCAAAATTATTATCATTTTTTTGCAACAAAAAAGTATTCGTAGGAATAAGCCCAACAACATGTTGGGGGTTCCAAGTGCTAAATTAGTTGTGTGAATATGACTTTTGATCTACCAATTCACTTTCTACATTTACATGGTTTGGTATATGTTTCTTTTTCAAGAAAAGATTGAAGACCTATGAAGTCTTTGGTGGTTGGGAGGCCCATACTTCTAGCTCTTGAATGTTAAAAGAAGATTACCTTGAAAGAAGGCTTGCTAGTACGTACTCAAGTGTCATGATCATGTATTCATTCAAAACTATTTGTTGATGAAGTTTTGCATGGGAAGATGTTTTGATTATAGGATCAATTTTGAACAATTGAATGTCAACCTTCTTAGTTCTTATCTTTTAAGATATTTTGCCCTAGACCAAGTGTAAAGGTAATACATCCTACCTACACGCATTATTGGTAGGTGGGATTTCATTCAATAATTAAAGTAATTTGAAATCAACATATTTATAATAAGTTTATTGGGTATTGTCAAACTTTTCAAAATTAAGTTGTAAAAATTTAGGCGTTGAACCAAAAAACTAAACTTAAATTAATTATTCAACATTTGTGTGCTAAATCTACCAAGATATTATGGTAGTTGTGTGCACATTGTCAAGTGCAAAAGAAATACAAATTTTTGACACTTAAATTTAGGATTCATTTGAAAAACATGTGTGTCCCTTAAAAATGTAAAAACCCTTCCAAAGGTGTGAAGGGAGGGGGGAGGGGGGATGATAAACTAGTAGTGATTCTACACACAAATAAAAAATGAAGTTGCATGTAGCTTTAAGGGTAGGGAGTCAATGTTGCAATTAATTACTAATGGATGGTGGGGGAAAACACAAAAAACTTGTTCAATTTGCCACATTGTTTCATTTTTTGAAACATGGCAAGACCATTCCTGAATATAAGGCTCACAAATAGTTGTTTGATTTTTTTAGTCTTGAGGAGATCCCCAAAATGCATTGGATGGGCATAATAGAGTGGGTAATTGTTAAACACGTGCATAACATTGTGTTGGAAGCCACCATAACCAATGTTGTTATAGTAGTCCAATATGTTTCTTTGACTTATTATGAAGTGAATATTTAGTTCATGCATGATAATAATTTAATTCAAGTGTTTATGTAAGCTTTGATGAACCAAGGTGGCTTAACCAAAAATATAATTGGTAGGAATTAATTATGACATTGGGTGTAAATGGGGTTTCTATTTTCCAAGGTATGAAGTCAACTAGGGTTTCCAAGCAATTCTTTGAAGCTTTTGGGTTTCACATTTTGTGAGAACTCCTTGTATGATTCACAAAACCAATCTTGTAATGCAAACATTGTCACATTTGTAGATGGTGGGTAGAATTGAAGGTCTACTATCAATGTTACATTAAAAAAAAATAGGAATGCTAAACAACATTTGGAGTTTTCCAAGATTGTTAAAAAAATGGAGACGGAAATGAAATCTTGAAAAATGTGAAGACTCGTTGGATTTCTATGTTGTCATTGTGAGAATATTGTGTTTAAGTACATAATATTGCTAATGAAAATGGCCATCAATAGTCATATAAGCAATGATGATTAAGGTGAAGATAAATTGCAACCACTTTCATGATGTCTAGATCTTGTTTGGGCTTATGGCCATACTCCCTTTGTTACAATTAGTTAACTTTATTAAGTTCAACCACTTGAAGGATGTGTCCATATGTGACTTTGTGGTAGCAAGTAAAGTGTGCCAAGGCAAAATATTTTCTTTGTACAGAGACTCATGTGACATGTGAAGATTAGGTTAAAGTTTAATGTTTTCAAGATGGTTACAAATCCTTGAGTTGGATGTTACATGTGTTGATTATCATGTATTAGACTACATATTTGAACATTTGTGTGGAACATTTGACTTTTGTTGTGAACCAACAATTGGGCAATTCACATGAATGTGCAAACTAATGAAGCAACATTTGTGACATGGGAGATGTGTGCTACAACCATTACTCTTGTGAAGGCAATTTGTGTTGGGTTGTAAGCAAGATAAAGTAAACAATTGGACTGTTTTGGTAGCCCCCAAAAAAGTAGGATGGAAATAAGTTTAAAATAACAACATATCCCATCATAAAGTTGATGTACATTTAATTTTTTTAGCGAATTTCAAATAGGTTTTTAAAATGCAAGTAGATGTGAGCTTTTGTTTCAATTATTTGTCAAGTATGCTCTATATATATATATAATGGCAAGTTAAATTTGAACACCATAAAAATTTTGAATTTACTTTCTTATGTTTATGTCAAAATAATTTAATTTTAAAATTTGATTTGAAAGACTACATTTTTTCTTGTCTACTTTATCATGCCTTCACCCACAAATTCACCTTTACCCATTTCCTACATTTTTTCTTTTTCATAGGTGTTTCAAGTTTGGCATTTGAATTTGACACGTGTCATTATTGATCATTGATGTGGGGTATTTGTGTGATTGACATAAACATTGCATTGTTACAAAATTGCAAAGGTGGTTATTTTTTTATTCATGGGACCATGGACAACTTGGGCATGGTGTACCCATAGTATTCATTGCAATCAAATGTAGAAGAAAGATTCAGAAAACATCTAAAGGTGATAATTAAGGTCCATACTACCACCCCATGAAGATGGGCAACAATGATGTTTGGGTGTTTAAGGTGTTTTGAACAACTTTTCTTGACATTTAACAATCCATGTTCAAGGTAGATATGAAATCCAATGCTTTGGATGTCATGACTAAACTTTTACATTTAAATCTTCTCACATCACTCTAACACACTCTTTTAGAATGAAATCGCATGAATCTAGAACTCTTCATATGGAATTAAAATGATACAATTAATTCAAATTTTGTATTCAATACTTGATGACTAAGTTTTCATCAAGTTTGAGAATCATTTGAATGATTTTTGGAGTATATTTGCACTTTACAACATATTATTATTATTATATTCTCAAAATATATTCTATTTTTTTATTATTAATAAAAATGTAGTTTCCTTTGACAATTTTAGTCTTTGGATTTTGAACTACCATATTAGTAGTAAATTTTATTTTTAAAATTTTAATATTTTCTTGGTGGAAGTTTGAACACGTATAGTTTTGAAAATTAGTATTTGTGACAACATTTTTTATTCATTATGGTGTGCTTTCACCCCTAATTACAAGTGTTTGGTGTGTTCACAATACATTTCACAAAGTTGATTAAGTTAATGCCAAAATTAAATTAATCTCAAATAAAAGCACCCAAAAAAATCTAGGAATTTGTCTATAATGGCCTCCCATTACCACTTGCTAAATGTGGAAAAATCGAATGCATTTTATTGTGATAAATTAATGTCACATATCAAAGCACAACCTTTGACACATGTGTTATAGGTTTTTAATGAAATTATTTATCTACATTAAGATATTAACAAGGGGTTGGGGGGTGTTGAGGCATGATTCATAAAGTAGGTTAGGGTTAGAATTAAGTAAATCTATTAAAGAAATCAAGAAATCTTAACTAATTATACAAAAGTCCAAATTTCACAATTTTTCATGTGGAGTAGGTTTTGAATTTTCTTGCATTTGTAGAAAAATAAGTTTGAGGTAAAACCAAAAATATTTTTTTGCCAAAGTGTTCATTTGGATTATTTAAGCAAGTTGTGCAATTAGGGGGGAGGGGGGGGGGGGGGGCGCCTTTGGTTTTTTGGATGGAAATAAAAAACAACAAAAACAT
>Ga0116228_10003557_pt1 | contig 13713 bp, 11 predicted proteins | sample S1TSphfallax_2_FD_89694 | JGI IMG/M metagenome (GOLD analysis project Ga0116228, IMG submission 89694) | Host-associated microbial communities from peat moss isolated from Minnesota, USA - S1T2_Fc - Sphagnum fallax MG | ecosystem: Host-associated > Plants > Peat moss > Unclassified | place... | reverse complement strand
TTATTAATTAGATGAGATGCCTCCCAATTTTGTTGTTTTTTTTTTCACAATGAACCAATTTGATTGGCCCATCACACAAAAAAATGAAACTATGGAGGCTCCCCAAGATAGAAGGTTCTTCAATTATTTTGAAGTATTGAGTTCCTCCCCTTTGGCCCACCCATATGGGTGAAAGGAGGACAACAATTTGCCAAAGCATATGGGATTAAAATGAGATGCTATGGAGAATATGTTGGGGAACTTGGGTAACATATTGGGAACCCATTGAGAACTTGAAGGGAACACATTGGGAACAAGAGAAAAATGAAAAAAAAAAATCCTTCTAGCTCCCAGCAAAGACTTGGGTGCGCACCTAATAGCAATTTAATTCTGTTTCCATGGCCACAAGGCATCTCACTCCTTCAAAATGGTCCATTCTGTGAAGCAAAAGGCCCCATGCCAGATTTTACTGGATTCCACAGAGGAGAGTTCAACCGGAGTGGGAAATGCAAAGAAGGGGGGGGGGGATCGACGGGGTAGACCGTCATCCGTCCCTGTCCTCCCTCTGTCCATTCGTCTGGACGATTATTACATATAGTAAAGGAAGAAAGTTCCTTCCCCTGACTCCGGACGGACAGTGGCTATGGACAGTAGTAGCTAAATATAGCACTGCTCTCAACCGCCCTCACGAGCTCCAAACTTCTTGAGCTTGGGAACTAGGAAGAAAGTAACTTCCCTTGACTCCGGACGGACAGTAGCTACAGACAGTACCTTAACGTGGAACGTGTAGATTCTCCATTGGTTACATGTAACGTGGGTAACCAATGTACCCATTTTGACCCCACTTGGGGTAGGGTTACCCTCCCAGAGTGCCTATATACGAGGTTACAGGAACTCCTACTCCATGCCAGGCAAGTGTAGAAAAAGAACAGGGACATGCGAAGAAAAGGGCGGGGGGTCGACGGGGTAAAGGACCAGAGTGGGAAATGTGAAGGATCAGAAGGATTGGGTGGGGGGCTCGATGGGTTAAAGAACCGGAGTGGGAAATGTGAAGGACCGAGGGGGGAGGGTAGACGGGGTAAAGAACTGGAGTGGGAAATGTGAAGGACCGAGGCGGCGAGGGGGGGACCAACGGTTGTTTGAAAAAATAAAAGTTTTTTTAAAAAACCAAAAACATGAACCAAACATTGTTGAAATAACACACCTGTGCATTATGCATGAAGAATGAAGAATGAAACCTCCCTTAAATCCGTGCATCCCGTCATCGGTCCCGTCATCCGTCCTCTGTCCATCTGTCCGGTCGTCCATGCGGATTGACACCTTGGAAGCTCCGAGGTTGCCGGCTACACACCATCCCTCTGCTGAGTTTGACACTGTAGTTTTCTGCCCATCAAGAATGGGAAGGAAGTAAACCAGGAATGAAATAATAATAATTTAAGATGATGATGATGTTGTAGAAATGTTGCAAGTTAGCCAATAGCACCTACGTGTCTAACCCATATGTTTTGCCCAAAGTTCAAACTCCCCTATAAATAAACTATAATCAAGCGTGCACATTTGTTTCTATTTTGCAATTGGGGGTCCAAAGAGGTACTTCTATTGGGGGCATGAAATGAAACTATGGAGGCTCCCCAAGATAGAAGGTTTTATTTTGAAGTATTGAGTTCCTCCCCTTTGGCCCACCCATATGGGTGAAAGGAGGACAACAATATGCCAAAGCATATGGGATCAAAGTGAGATGGTATGGACAATATATTTTGGGGAATACATTGGGAACTTGGGCAACATATTGGGAACCCATTGAGAATTTAAAGGGAACACATTGGGAACAAGAAAAAAATGGAAAAAAATATCCTTCTAGCTCCCAGCAAAACCTTGGGTGGGCACTTAATAGCAATTTAATTCAGTTTCCATGGCCACAAGGCATTTCACTCCTTCAAAATGGTCCATTCTGTGAAGAAGAAGGCCCCATGCCAGATTTTGCTGGACTCCACAGAAGGGTGTAACCCCAAGGTAAGTGGGTAACTGAAGCACTTAGGTGGCATCCTACGTGGCACACACCTGTGCATTAGGCATGGGGTTCACACTAGGATTCCGGACGGACAGTGGCTACGGACAGTTAAAGTAGTCTTGGTACATAGTTATGGGCCTCAAAATAATGACAAAGTCAAAGAACCGGCCAACGAAGTGGCAATTTTTCCACGAAAACCATCAGCTCGGCAAGGTTGTTGAAATGAAAGGAATCGACGATTCTTTTGTTCCTATTGGGTTCTCGAGAACCGAAACCAAAAGGTTAAAGAACTGGAGTGGGAAATGTGAAGGACCGGGTGGGGGGGATTGACGTGTTAAAGAACCAGAGTGGGAAATGCGAAGGACCGGGCGGGGGGAATCGACGGGTTAAAGAACCGGAGTGGGAAATGCCAAGGACTGGGGCGGCAGGGGGGGACCAACGGTTGTTTGAAAAGAAATTTTTTTTTAAAAAACCAAAAACATCAACCAAACATTGTTGAAATAACACACCTGTGCTTTATGCACGAGGTTCACACTAATGTGTCATTAAAGCAACAACTATGTTGCAACTAATGGACAATATACATACATGCAAATTATGCCACGTGTCCACATCTCCACCATCCATTATGGGATACATTTGCAACTAGTTTTTTATTATGATTCCCATTGATATGATTAGTATGGCCATTAATGGACCACTACAAAAGTACTACTATTCAACTATGTTATGACTATAAAACAACTACTTATAACTTAATAAGGATACACATTCATCAGTTATGTATATCTTCATCATATGTGTTTCATTTTGAGTGATTTAAAATATTATGGGAATGTTATTTCAAGTTCTAAAAATCATTTTTAAAGTGCAAAGGAAAATGAATAATGAACAAATAACAAAAAGAGAAATAATCTTTCCAACTTAAAAACATGTTTTTATTTTTATTTTTTGAACCTCCTACTTTCAAACCTCATAAATTTCTTATTTCTTATTCATTTTAAACGATTTAAAGTGTTATAGGAGCACCACCTGAAATTGTACAAACTATTTTTGAACTCTAACAACAACAAAGCAACATACAAGGAATTTTGTGGGTGTTTGGGAACTGACCTTTGTAGCATTTAGTGTTTGTTTTTTGAGTTTTTGACCCTTCTATTTTGAAGGGCCATAATTTTCTCAATTCTATTTCATTTTTTACGATTTTTAGTGCATTAAACGCACTAATAAAAGGGTTAAATTTTTGTTTGGACACCAAAAACAATGGAGCCCTCCCCTTGGATCTAGCCAACCTTGAACGTTTAAGTGGTATAGTTGTAATTCAATTGCAAATAATGAACAATTAAAAAGATTCAACCCATATGTTTTGTTTTCAAATCCCATGTTACAAACTATATAAAGAAGGCTTGTTATCTTATATTCTCACATTAAAATACATGTGCCATTTTGGGATGAGTTGAAAAAAGATTAACCTAAAGGCAAAATGTAAAATTCAAAAAAAATTCATGGTTATTTTTTAGTGCATTTAGTCTTGTGCTTTTCTATTTATGTACCTACCTAGGTAAGTAAGTAGGTCTTACTTTTCTACCTACCTACATAGGTAGGTAGGTAAATATGTAGGTATTTAGGTCTTACGACCTACCAACCTACCTACCTATGGTATGTAGGACCTACCTAGCTATTAAAAATAATTTTTTTATTTTTTATTTTTTCCAAAATATAATTAATATGCCATGTGGTAATTTTTTTATTGTGACGCATGTCACAATCTTAGACCATCATTAACAATCATAATGGATGATAAAGATCAATATTTTGAATTTTTTGATGTCCAAAAATCTTCATAATGCCACATGTTAGATTTTAATAGATGGATGACAATTATGACATTAACATGACATCATGGGTGTAATTATAATGGAGTTGAATAGTAGTTGAAAATGAGTTGTTTTGATTGAGTTGCAATTCAATTGCACCATATATACAATGAATTGTAACTTTGCAACTCATGTAACTTGTCCATTAGAACTCATAGCATATAAATGTAGTGAGTTGTAAGTGTCCTTTGCAATTAAAAAATTGAGTTGCAAAGCCAATTGCAAAACACATCTTTTTCTCATAGTGGGAATTTATTTTAAAATGAGCCTTCCACTTCAAGCAATTTCTAGGTTCCTTCAACCTATAGATCGGATGCAATCAGACTTGTAGATGTAAGCAGTTGGCCCACATCTTGTTGTGGGAAGAAAATGAGAAGGCATTTAAGGTTTAAATTAATGTAACAACACACTAATAATTGGGATGCTAGTAAATTGTTCACTCTTTCTATTAGTCTACCCCTTGTAGATGTTGAGCCCCCTGGGTATGGATGAATCTACAACATAATCTGTGACCACAAGCATTTCGATGTGACAATTGGAAATTACCCATGTTGTTCTTACATAAATTTTATTGTCATGTTAGCAGCTTCTTTGGGCGAACGTGGAGCATGGGTGCAATGTAAACACTTGTATCATATCCTACAATACATGTATTGTGGCCAATTTGAAAATTTCATTCATTATCCCATGTGGAATTGGGATGAAGTTCAGCGGTTATTGGCAAGTGCTAAAACATTTGATAACCAATGAGATGATAATAAAACTATATTTGTGTCAAGTTTTGGAAGTGCCTATTTCATTTTCATTATTCACAATCCAATATGCTAATGTTGGTGGAAAACTTCTAGCGATGATGTAGGAAAAATTGATTTCATGGTGCAATGAATATCACTTTTGGAATATGTTGTATTTTTAACGTCCTTGGACAAGCTAATCAATTTTATTTTGGTGATTTTTTTGAATATGGTTTGCAACCTTTAAAAGACCCCCAAGTTTATGGGCACAATTCTGAACCACCATTTTCACCCATAAAAACCTCCAAAAGAAATTAGTTTATTTGTTTTGAAACCAAACCCTTGTCCACGTGGCAAAATATTTTACATATTAGCAAGGAATATTTTGCCACGTCACAAAAAATGAACCCACATGGCATGAGAACATGCTACAAAGATTCCTTGTTGCTCACTTGAACCCGTTCACCCACTCATTGCTCATTGTTTGATGTTGGCCTGCTAGCATCATTGGTCTTCTTCTAAGAATTGTCTTTAGCATTAGGAATGGACACAAAATTTGTGTGAAATAATGCTTGCCAACAAACATGTCTAGGATGAAAGATGTTGCCACCTCGGATGCCAAGGTTGTGAGCATCACTTTCACACCTCAAGGACATACATACATCTATGAATTATTGGTTCATGAATCAATTGTCAACAACCTACCATGCACTTACTTTGTCACAATTGGTGTCTTCCCAAGTTGTATTTGTCCAGATTTTGTTTCCAATGTAGCAAATTCTAAAAATAGTTACTTCCTTTCTTGCAAGCACATGTATTTCATCAATAATTTGTGTTTGAATTTGATAGGAGACATTCGTACACACCAAATGTTGTTGAATTGAAACAATGTAAAAGACATTATGAAGCAAGATCCTTTTGAATTTTCTTGTGCTACTTGATTGCATATTGGGAATATGGTTTCCAATTCAGGGTTTGGAATTTTCTAATGTCAACCAAGTGTTCATGTATTTTTGGGTTTTGATTGGTTTTTCTATAATCCTATCCATGAATAGAGATTATGCTTGCATATTGCTTACTTATGTGTTGTTGCCCATTTCTTTTGTTGACTTATCAAGATTGTACACATCAACTAATGAATAACAATTGTTGAAAAACAAAACAATGGTTTCTTTTGATTTTATGTTTTGATTTTTCATGTATATTGCATGTTTATGCAATCATTATTTGTGAACTATTTTGGTTGGATGTATTTCATCCAAGATAAATGAATTCATTCATCCATTCTTCAATTATATTTGTTTATACAATATGTATGTACAAATTATGTATAATATTCACTTTGAAGTTCATGAATGCCATGCAACATAAGATATATTTCATTTGTGATATTAGCTTACTTTGACCTAATGTTGGGGGCACATTCTATGAAAACACACTTCCAACAACAATCCCCCTCCCCTCAAACAACATCAGGTTAAAATTTTATCAAATCTTTACAATTGGTAAGGACTAGAGTAGAATTGCCCATCACCAAACACATATTATCATCAAACAGTTTCCAATATTTTACTCATTCCTTAATTGAATGGAGCGAATTTGTGTCATTGGACACACAAACTGAAGGGCTACCAATGTTCTTGGAGTGTTTGAAGTAAATGAGCAGCTTAGAAAACACATGAAGAAGGTGAGTCATTCTTTGCTTCAAATTTTAAAAACTAATAATTCTAGCCCTTCTTTAGTTCTAGCCCTATATTTTCCTCATTTTAAATCCATTTTGAGTGATTTAAAACCTGATGGGTATGCCAACTAGAGCTTTACAAAATTTTACAAAATTTCTTGGTAATTCAAAGACAAAGATGCAATGACTGAAGATTTTATTCTTGAAACCCTAATTTGTTTTAATTCACCCATCACTGAACACTAAGCCCCCTTACATCAAACACCTCATAACTTCCCTGTTTCTTTTTTACATCAAACACCCCTTAACTTTCCAATTTCTTTGTTCCATCAAAGGCCCCATAACTTCCTCGTTTCTTTATTGAATTGAGCAATTTTTGCAACGTTGGAAGCGCTAGGTGGAGGGCTACAAATGTTTTTGGAGCTTGAGAAGCAGAGGAAAATGTGTAAGGATTCAACCTTCTTTGACTTCTTGTCTGTTCGCTTACCCGCCTATTTACCCTGAGGACCTATAAAATAGTGCACATTTGGGAACTCAAGCGCTGCGCTCAGCTCCTGCGTCAGCCTGGGTCACAAGCAGACGATTCTGAGCCAATTGATTGTCCTTGGCAGCATTGACTAAGGCTTTCATCACCTGGATAGCGATCTGCTTGACGTACTCCGGGGGTCCGATGTCGCCCACTGGGATGTAAGTGCCGGTCCATGTTGCGTCAGTGGTAAAGGCAGTTGCTCCAGGGACGAACTTATAGGCGACCTTGAAGTAGGGGTACCCGGTATTGCCTTCCAGCACCGTGTACCCCAATGTCTTGTTTGCGTCGTCTATGAAATCCATGCGCTCCCTCACTTCATCGAAATCAGGAAACACTGCACATCATCGACACCTCAGATTCATCAGACTACTAGCAGCAGGAAATTTTTGTTCGCTGACTTGTTTATCATATGAAGTATATATGGCGAGATTATTGGATGCCAACTAGACTGTGTTTCTTGAATAATTAGTGTGCAAGATGGCTACTTGTGTGAAAAGCCTGCAAGGGAACATTTCGTACGTGAGCCGATTTTCACGGCACGGACGCTCCCAACTTCACCATGTCCCGTAAGGAACGTGGATGAAAAGAAGAATTCTGGCCAATATTTGGGTAGCAATTCGTCAAGGCGCTTGAACGCATCCCATATTGCATCCGGTGACGCAGCCAGATCAACCTCAGTGTGTGACATCGTTTTGCATGACAGAACGGCTTGCTCAAGAGTTTTGAATATGAGAACGACCAGCTGCTTGATGTGCTTAGGGCGGCCGATGTCTCCGACAGGCTCGTACGTTGCGGTCCAAACTGCCTCACAGCTGGTGTCACCCACGGGGATAAATTTTATCTCGGCGCTGTAGGAGCTATAGCGGGGATCGCCCTCCAATATGGTGACGCTGAAGGTCTTGTTAGCATCGTCGATCTTATCGAGGCGCTCCTTTATTTCTCCAACCGAGAATCCAGCAATTGCTGCAGTTACCCATCTCAACCAAATCAAACTAAAGAAATTCTTCACATGAAAAACATCTGAATAACTATTATGGATCCCTATCCAAAATTCATTACTCCACTGATAATGAAACTTACAACGTCTTCACGAAGACTCCTTTCTAAATCACACAACAATAAATTAAGAATCCCACACAGACAGAATTTTCGAGCTGTTGAAGTGCACTGGTGCATCATCAAAATCAGGGTTACAACTAATGGCTAGTCCGAAATTATAGGCCACCAAAACACTTTGATGACTAGTAGTATTAATGCAGTCAGTACAGATGGGCTATACCAGGTCCCAACTGAAGAATGCGAATGCTACCAGGCTCGCCATATCCTTCAAGAAAAAAGCTCTTTGTAAAGTAGTCCGGCCCGATTGTGGGCAAGAGCAAATTCAGATACTTGACAGCCTCCCACGTGTCATCAGCTGAGCACTGCAGGGGCTCAGTGTGCGACACTGTGTGCACCATGTTTTGCTGCTTGGCAACTCAAATCCAACCCAACCACAAGCTGCTCCTCCTCCTGCTGCTGCTGCTGCTCACGAGACGAGAGCTGATTTAAGGGAATTGAGTTTGCAGCGAGCAAAGACAGTTTGTTGTTGACCAGCGGATGAGTGGAGAGAATGCCACACACACGGAGCGTGAGCGAGAGAGAGAGAACTTTGAAGGAAACTTTCGGAAATGGAATGACTTAATAGGCTTGGGAGAGGGCCGACTGGGGGAGCAGGGCTTGAGGACAAAGCTCACCTACCAGCCCACCATCCAAAAAGTCTCGTAACCCAACCCAACCCAACCCCACCAGTGCACCCATCTGGATGGATGGTGCACTGATGAGTGTATCTTTTTCGTCCCTTCCTGTCCCTGTGCTAACCACCTCGGTTAGCACAGGTTGACCTTTTTTTTCTTTTCCTCAGCCCTTTTGGTAGTTTTTTTCTTTTTTTTTGGGCGAACTCTTTTTGTTTTTTGTTTTTTGTTTTTTTTATTTTGCCTCCCCTCTCACCCCGCTCTCACTTACCTACACTTAGACTGGCTGCCTATGCACCCAAAAAAAAAAACAGCCTACTCTCTCCCGCACCTACCTGCTATCCTCTCAGCTACCTACCTACTTGCCTATCTACCTACATTCTCATCCACCCTCCGTGTATCAATGGTTGTTGTCTTTGGGCACTGCTTGAACTAGTTGCGGGTTTCAATCCTATTCAAAAAAATTAAACAAAATTAAACATCAAGACAAAGCGACCAGGAACACCAAGAAATACAAACATTCGGATAGACATGGAATAATCACAAAAACAGTGAAAACTAGAAAACCAACCCAAAAAAACAAAAAGAAAAAAAAAGACAAAAGCATAGAAACCCTAATAGCCAGGGAAAAAAAACCCAGAAAAGGAATGAGAAAAAAACATGAACAAATAAATAAAAAATAAAACAGAACTAGAAATAAAACAAAACAGGAAAGGAAAGTCAAAATTAAAGAACAAAAATGGACCAAAAAAAGGCAAAGAAATAGGGAAAATAGATTCTCAAAAATTATTATGATAACTTAAAAACACACACACAAAACAAAAAACAAAAAAACAACTAACATTAGAAACCCAAAAGAAGAATATTGAAAAAACCCAAAAAATGGGAAAAGAAAACAAGCAAGAAACAACAGAAATAACCCAATTTTTCAAAAATTACTAAAAACAGAAAATTAAAAAAGAAAAAAAGAAAAAACAAGAGAAACAACAAAACTTGGAATAAAAATTTTTAAAACCCTAATTTTTTTAAATTAAAAAAACAAGAAACAAGAAAGAAAATAGGAATAATTTTCTCTAAAATACAAAAATGAAACCAGCAATGTAACAAGAAATATAGAGCCGAAATTTTAAAGAAGTACAGAAAGCAAACAACAGAAAATGAAAAATAAGAAGAAAAACAGGAAAAGCAAGGGGGAAAAAATCCATATAAACTGAAAATTTAAAACTCTAAATACCTGCATTAAGAAAGCCAACAGAAAAAGAGGGAAAAAAAAACAGAAACAAAAATAAAAACCAACAGAAAAGTAACAAGATAGAAACAAAATTTTCAAAAGGTACAGAAATAAAAACCAGAAACTGAAAAATGCAAAACCAGAATTTTAAAAAAAATACAGGAATACATTAAAAAAATTTAAAAAGAGAAAAAAAATTGAAACCTCCAAAAAACGGCATTTAAAAACCAAGCCAAATAACAGAAAACTAAAAACCAGAAGCAAAAAAGAAATAAGAGAAATAAGTAAAACCATAAGTTTTTTTAAAATCGAAATCAAAAACTCCCACGAAAGCAACAAACCTTTGCTTCAAGCGAAAGCTCCCGATGATGGGAACAAACCTCTACTGCCATAGCAGGTTTGCAAGAGTTGGGTTGCAGAAAACCTCACTTCTTCGAATTGCTCCTCCTGTTTTTTTCTGGAACCATGTCCCGGGGTTGGGTTGGGTTTCATCTGATCCAAAAGTCTTGAAACAAGATTTTTTTGCTTGGTATGCTGATGGGTGCTTTGGTCACTCAATCCCAAGATGGTGTGTGGGCTTGACTGTACCATGTGCAACCTTAAAGCATTGTCTATTTTTTAATTTTTTGTTTTTAGATTTTCGTCTTTCCGTAGGTTAGGGAAATCTTGTTTGCTGATGTTGCAATGATGTTGTAACAATAGTTAAAATAATCTCTCACTTGTTGAAGTAATTTCTCTCATGGGTGGAAGCGATCCACCAACCTGTCCCTTCTCACTGTCTTCATCACTACAACGTCATTGTCCCTTTGCAATGTCATTATCACAACGATACTTTATATATAAAAAAAGGGTTTATTAAGATAAACTTTGGGTACCCGTGACCTTTGGACACTGTGAAGTCCCCGAAAAGTGAGGGGGGGAGGGGGGGGCCAAGAAAAAAAAGACAAAATTATCAAATATATTTGGTTGGTTTTGAGTGTGTAGTCAAAGATATAGAAGCCTTCTATCTTGGGGAGCTTCTATAGTTTCATTTTTTTGTGTGATGGGCCAATCAAATTGGTTCATTGTGAAAAGAAAAACAACAAAATTGGGAGGCACCTCATCTAATTAACAAAAGAGGTGAATAGCTAGGGTGTTCTTAGGAATGTCATAGTGTGATTCATATTAATTACATCATGGGTGCCCTCACAACTTTTTTACTTATTTTAATGGAGCCATATTGATTGGCCCACTTGCAATTGTTTTGGAACTTTGGGGCATGCCCCCAATAGAAATGGCGGCCTGAACAGGGACATTATGCAGTCGTTGCAAATGATGTTCCATGAATGTAACCCCTATGCCAGCATCTACCAAACGGCCACGGAACAACTCCAAGGCGGGGCTGTTGAGCTAAGTTTTCGTTTGTTGAATGATCGTCGCACTGATTTGCAATGTTATAATGCGCCAACTGCTGACGAAGTTGGTGCATTGATGGTTGGGGGCGATGTGGATGAAGTAAACGCACGCGACATTATCATTCGTTCGACTAATGGCTATTTTCAGCGGTCTCTCCCCTACACAGTGCATATGCGCCACTGCACTACGTCCTTCTCTTCCCAGATGGACGCAACGGATGGCATGACGGCATCTCATTGAATGGATTTCAATGGGATGGCTCTAGGTTCATCCAAGATGACGCGAATGCAGTAGGTGGTAAATGCGATTCCGCACATGTCACCATGCTTCAGTTTTACGCATACATACTACAACATCGCATCAACGAGGAATGGATTATGCGAGTCAGAAGGCTTTTACAACAATTCATTGTTGACGCATATGCATGTACTCAACAAAACCGCTTGAAGTTTATTCGGGAAAACCAGCGACAATTACGTTGTGACCTATACAATGGTCTTCAAGATGCATTAAATGCTGGCGACGTTTTTGGGGATGACATCGGGCAAAAGATGATTTTTCTGTCGTCATTCCAGGGCGGTGAACGTGCCATGGGCCAATTGTACTAGGATGCCATGGCCAGGGTCCGCAAATTTGGTAAGCCGAACCTTTTTGTCACATTTACCTATAATCCTAAATGGAAAGAGATTACAGATGCACTTCTCCCGGGGCAAACTGCCAAGGATCGCCCTGATTTAGTAACTCGCGTTTTTAATTTGAAACTTGATGCCCTTTTGAAGGACATTAAAGACGGTGTTCTTGGCAATGTGATTGCTAAAATTTGGGTCATCGAGTTTCAAAAAAGAGGCTTGCCCCACGCGCACATTTTGTTCATTTTAGATGAAGTGTCGAAATTGCGCACCGCTGAGGACTACGATTCGATGGTATCGGCCGAGATTCCGGACCCAATATGCCATCCTAAAGCGTATGAGACGGTCACTTCGTGCATGGTGCATGGGCCATGTGGTCGAGATTTTTTCAACGCATAATGCACGGAGCAAGGAAAGTGCAAGAAAAGGTACCCGCGTTCCTTTAGCGAAGAAACGCGTTGTGATGTTGACGGGTACCCCGAGTATCGGCGTCGTTAAACCCACATTTTTGTAGATCCAAAGACGCAACCTGTGGTGGATAACTAGTGGATTGTCCCGTATAACCTTCACTTGGCAACCAAGTACCACGCGCACATCAACGTGGAGATATGTTCGTTCATATCTGCCGTCAAGTACCTTTACAAGTATGTGTACAAGGGACTTGACCGTGCTACTACCGTTGTCGAAAGGCGAGCGAATATGCATGGCCAGGATAACAACGTGCAGGCGATCGTTGCTAATGGTGAGTGGCAAAACCGCGATGAAATTAAAGCATACCTTGAAGGATGTTATGTCTCTACTTCCGAGGCATCATGGCGTCTTTTCTCTTTTAGAATGCATGACGGGACACTGTTTGTCACACGCCTTGTTGTGCACGAGCCTGGAATGCATATGGTCGTGTACAATGATAATGCCAGTATTTTTGAAACTGTTAATAGCGAGCAAAACCAAAAAACAACGCTCACTGAATACTTCCAAGCCAATATTAATTACCCCTTGGCTAAAGAAGTCAAGTACATGGATTTTCCTTCCGTGTTTACATGGACCAATGGGACAAAAAAATGGACCATCCGGCAAAGAGGGTGTTGTGTCGGGCGCCTTTATTTCGTCAGTCCTTCCGTTGGCGAACATTATTTCTTGCGTACATTGTTAACGAAGGTCAAAGGTGTTGTTTCTTTTGAAGCTCTTTGCACAATTAATGGTGTTGTCCATGACACATTCAAATTAGCATGCATTGCACTTGGTTTGTATGACTCAGATGACAAGTGGAATGCTTGCTTGGAAGAAGCAGTTAGCATGCGAACAGGTGCGCAATTACGGTCTTTATTTGTGACCATCTTGGCCTTTGGCCTTCCAAGTGAGCCGTGCATGCTCTGGGACAAATACAAGGAACACATTTGCGATGATTACAAGGTAGCATTGCAACGTCACAGTATAGTGGAATCGTCCATTGAACAAATTGAGAGTTGGGCACTGCATTCCTTACGGGATGCGCTTGCCAAATTTAGCAAAACTCTCGAGGATTTTGGCCTTCCTACCCCATCTGTTGCCTTTTATCGGTTAGAGACCAATCGCCTGCTTGAGGTGGAGCGCGATTACAATGTCGAGGTCTTGCAAGCCGAGGTGGTTATGGCAATTGAGAGCCTCAATGATGGGCAACGTGCAGCCTACAATGGTGTAATCGATGCATATGCTGCCCATCACACTAAAGTCATTTTTATCGATGGCCCTGGTGGAACGGGTAAGACCTACATCGAAAACTTGATTTTGAACGTTGTGCATTCGTGTGGCGATATTGTCGCAACCCTAACTTGGCCAAGTGTGGGGGTGAAGCCCAACACTTGGAAAAGTTGGGGATTTGGAGTCCTCCGGGACTCCCGAAGGTTCAGAGCTCGACAGCAGGACCCAAAACACCTC
>Ga0116228_10003556_pt1 | contig 13714 bp, 17 predicted proteins | sample S1TSphfallax_2_FD_89694 | JGI IMG/M metagenome (GOLD analysis project Ga0116228, IMG submission 89694) | Host-associated microbial communities from peat moss isolated from Minnesota, USA - S1T2_Fc - Sphagnum fallax MG | ecosystem: Host-associated > Plants > Peat moss > Unclassified | place... | reverse complement strand
TCATTACTACTTCTCTTCTTCCCCGTGCGAAGTATCAGAGAGGAAGCATTTACAACGCCCTGACGGCCAATGCCGCCCTTGCCCCGCTCACCGTCTCCCACACAAAGATCTTGACTCCAGTTTCCAGAAAAGAAGAGAAAAGACCTATTCAGAGGGCATGGAGCGGATGATGTCAGAGTCCCCGGGATCAGTAATGCTCAAGCAGCAGACTCGGAAGTACTTGCCGCATGCAGTACCCAGGTCGACGTTGTTGCCACTGTAATGGTGCACCCCGGTCTTGGAAAGCATGGCGTAGTACTCGATCTCTGACTTGCGAAGCGGTGGACAGTTGTTGGCGATAATTATGAGCTTGCCCTTGCCACCGCGCAACGACTTGAGCGTGGTGCCATAGCCCAACGTGTACTTACCGGATTTCATCACCAGCGCCAGCCGGTTGTTGATGCTCTCCTGCGTCTTCTTGGTCTTCTTCACGGCCACCATGGCTGCTTCTTGCAACGTCCGACGATAAGCTCCGTGATCGCAGCGCCTGTGCGGTACGTGCGTCGAGGACGAAGCTCCGAAACACAGATCTCGCGCGTTTCTTCGCGCAAGACACCCTAGCGCGCTTTAGGGTTTTGCCTTTCAAGGTCCCAATCCAGGGCCTATCGCTTTCAGGACCTCGGACATTGGGGGGGAGGGGGGCGAGTGGAGAGAGTAAGATTTTAATATTTTAACTTATGTTATCTTCTATGTTAAAATTCAGAGATATTAGAAAACTTCTGCATGTTTTGTAAATGAGATAAATTAGAAGATGACCCAATAAAAATATTTGCCATACAAAGGGATTTAATTGAGACACATACTATATATTACTAAGTGACCCAAAAACCAATTGCAACTTTTCACAAGTTAGCTTGTTAAACAGATTGAAATAACCAATGGTTACTATAAATTAATATAAAGGTATCACTATTAACTTATTTGATGTTTAACCTACTTAATCAAGTTTATGTGAATCTTTAGTTCCAACATAAGTCTTTAAAATGGAGAGTTTTTAAAAGCCTTGGCTTTGTAAATCCAAACATGTTGGATTGATGCACAATTTGTTGATTATTATAATGTGTGAATTTTTGGTGCAATCCAATGATCAATCATTCCATATACTAAAAGGATATGGAGTTGAATATTGATTCAACCCTATAAAACTTTATTGATAGACACATAGTAGATTAAGAAAATGTACAAAGGGATTAAAAAAAAAGGGGGGGAGAATTTATAGGACGTCAAGTTAGTTCAAACTAAATGTCAAAACCTATCCATGTCAAAAATTGACCGCTTGTAGTAGGTTAGTCGTATTTTTCCATATCAAAAATTGACCGCTTGCAGTAGGTTAGTCGTATTTTTCCATATCAAAAATTGACCACTTGAAATAAGTCAATCATGGAGATGGGAGATGTGTCTTGAAGGGGTGGAAGTCGGGAAGTTCTTAGGCTTATGGCTACCACTTGACTTAAGATGGAGGGTGTTTGCAACCTTTGGAATGTGATTGAGTTTTTTTGTTGTAAAAAAGTAACTAAGATAAAAAGAGGAAAACCCTCTAGTCCTTTCAAACTCCAAATGGCATTGGCACAATTGGGTAAAAACAAATCTACATGTTTATGTAGACATCCAAATACCTCCATACGTAAAGGGAGGAATTGATAAATGGGGTGTCAGTCACAATAATTATGTTCTTTGGTTTGAAACGCATTATAAGCAACAAATCCTTGGGTGGTGCAAGATCGACAAAATAAATCCATTCATGTTGGGTCAGTAATGACAATGTCAATTAAGGTGCGAATGCCATCTTTGGTGAGCACAATGTTAACTTCTCAATGGGAGGAGTTGAACATGTTTGAAGGAAGCACAATGGTGACAAAGGTGTGGTGAACTGCATCATGGGTTCATGTGTGCTTGTTGCCATGAGCATTACATAAAAGTTAAATACCCATAAGGTCAATGGGATGTGTGCACACACATTGAAGGATATTTGCAATTGAAGGATTGGGCAGTCCAAGTCATATTTGAAAGGTTATGGAAAAGACCAAGGAAGCTAATCAAAAGCCTAAGAAGATTGGTCAAACTATAGGCCAAGCATTCACCCTTGGGCCAGAACATGATAGAATTCGGGCACAATGAACTTCAGATATCCCGTCAAAGAACATGTTGAAAAGGGTATGATGGTGTAAATGTTTCAAGATGGAATCTTGAAATTGAACCATCTATTGCTAGATGAATTGTTCAAACGAACGAAGATATGCACAATCTGGGGGTGGTAAGAGATCACATGCTGCCTTGAAGTGTTGTTAGAAAGGGAAGGTGTTATTGTTGACTTGTGTTAAGGCTTCAAAAAGGAAGGGACATTGATCAACCATAAACCTAACATGTATGATTGAGGCTACAAAGGCCCAACTCTTTAAATAGGCTGCTAGGGCGATGGTGGTTGTCTATATGAACCCATGCCATCAAAAGTTATTGGGAGAGAAGTTTGTTTATGAACTAGAAGTCCTTCTAGGTTGTCAAAAGATCCTGGACGAAAAGGTGCCCAAAGACTTAAAGGAAGGAGGAGTCAAAAAAAGTGAGGGATTTTATCACTATTACAAACATGGGTTTTTTTACTAATAGCATTATGTCTAAGATGACTACATAGTCATATTAATCACAATGTAATATGTTTGGTTTGAGTAATAATGTACGATATGACTAACATGAAAAGTAAATATGTATGTTGTGACTATAACAAACTAACAATTCATTCACACCAAATTGGGTACACGTGTGGCATGTGTGGCACCTATGTGGACTCATCTTGTTTGACTAAAATGACTAAGATTACTGAAATTAGTCATTGTACATTAATTAAATGTGACTATAATGTAAACTTTTAATGAGGTGGCAATATGAAAATTGAAAAGAGATTATTTAAGTTTTTAAATAACGAATTATTGAAAAATTTGAAAATACCATCAAGTTATCAGGCATTCAATTTATTTTTTGATCATTCATAATAAAATAGAATTAAAGGTAGCAATGGAAACATAACAAAATGCATATGAGAAGTGAGAAAATGGAATATTAAAACTGAAATTTTGTACTAGAATGGTTTTTTGAACTTTGATTACTTATGCACCAATGGTCAAGTTTCATAAATTGAACATATAAATGTTTAATTCCAAACTAAACAAAACAACAAGGATGGTCCAACAATGATCGACCGTCCTTTATGTGATAAATTAATTAGCCATCACTATCACAACTTGTTGTAAATTCTTCTGCATTATTTACTCCATCATCTTCCCTTTCATGAACAACCAAATCTAAATTTAATGGTGCAATAATAGATCCACCTACAATTGTGGTAGGTTGAATGCACTCCTCAATGGAAACATGAGCTTATAAACACGTGTAATCATCAATGTTGTCAAGTCAAAACACATCAAATTCCATAGGGTCAATTTGAATAATTTCAATCATTTGTCTCCCACATGGATCTTTTTGTAATACTACCTTCCACCCTTTTTTTTGTGAGTCATCAAAAATAATAACTTGCTTTCTACATGTAGGAGGAAAGCAAATGACTAGTCTGAAATGAGAATAAGGGATGAAAAGTTTACATGTGTGAAACCATATTCATTTCATTTAATTGTTGAACTATTCCCAATGTAGTTTACTTTCACTTAATTCCACAACAAGATAACTATGTTCTAGAACACCCCATAATTTAGTTCTAATATCTCTTCAACCTGACCTACATATTCTAATTTTGCAAGAACTAATCTTTGATCATTTGGGCTTGATATGCATTTTTGTTCAAAAATTGCCACTAGACCACAATCATTTATTGTTAGATGTTCTTTGGCATTTGCAACATGAATGTGGTTGCCATAAGCATACATGGTTCGATATGACATGGCTTCCATTGTTGGAGGCATGGACACATGCATTATGTCATTGTCAATTGTGTCCCCATCATTGAGAGCCACTATAATGGAAGCCTTTATCCATGTTGCAAAAGGGGGGCAATGGAGCAAAGTCATTTGGGAACACAAGATTCCTTGCCCAAAATTGACCTCGAAGTAGCAAGAAATTTCCCCTTTCTCGATTCTGAATCTTAACTACTAAGATTATTTCCTACAAATACAACATACAATACCTAGTTAACCTTTACAACTCTTAATTTTTTTTAAAGATTCAAATTGCCAATACAAACTTGTGAAACAAGAAGTGGCTTTAGCTTACAACAATAACAACAATTTTTGATAAATTGAATGGTGTGACCTATCTAACACATTTTTAAAAGAACTATGCAACTTGATTATTAAAATAATTAAAAGCAAAGAATACATTATTGGTGCCATGTAGCCATTAGTCCCACATTTTGAAACACAAAAGAATGAACCATGCCTCGAAGGTCTGCAATCATAATTCATGGATGCCCACCACCTTCCAACGCCTCATCAAACATGGAGGGGTCTTCTTTGTCATTCCACACCCTATGTCTTATGGCTGTAAAATCCACAAGATATTCAATGCAAAACCCAATTGCTTCCTCTATTGCAAATCCTCTTTGCCATACTTCCTTCCAGTTTTGCTCTATTCCCCACATAGCCTTTCAGGGTTTTCAAATACCTTTCAATAAAATACATCCACTTGGTTTGGACGAGACCACATAATTCTAGCTCTTCAATTAAATGAATTAACAAATGTATCATGATTTCAAAAAATGAAGGAGAGAATTCTTGTTCTAACAAGGCTAATGTGATTGCCATTTCCTTTTCAAGTCCCCCATCATTGCTAGAACCACAACCTTTTGAAAACCCAACACAAGCGAATAATTGCCATCCTCACACATTAGTCACAAGATGTCGCATGCATAAAGACAAGATTCTTACATCATAATGTGGTAGTCATGTGACTTCATGCCCTTTAAATCATGGTCCTTGATTATCTTCTTGAGTGAAAAGACATATTGTGTAGGTGTCTTCAAAGATTTGGATAAACCTTTCCTTTTCCTCATTTTTCAACACATATGATGCTATTTGTTTAATGGACCCATGGTCCACAACACGAGCTTGTAGCCACAAATGTGGCCGGATGTTACATTCCTTTAAGTCTTCCCAAAGTGTTATTTGTGTGCTTCATCCCAAATATGGTTTTCATCACATTTTCACAAAAAAAAATTCATAGTGCATCACATCTAATGTGTTGCAAATGAACAAACCCTAGCCAAGAAACAACTAAATGAAATTAGTGTCTTTTATAAATCAAACCCTACCTTACCTTACTAAGTATTGGGTTCAAGGTTTTGGTTTTGTTTGTAATCTTTTAGGAAAAGTAGGAAGTAACCATCTGATTTAAGGTGTAGTGCAGTGAGAACTGAAATGGTGTCAGAGGATGTGGATGTAGGGGGAAGTGGTGCCAAGGCACATGTTGTTCTAGAATATTCCTTTGCACATCCAATAACTAGACTACAAAGAAGGCGTTTATGAACTAGGGGATCATGTTGGGGAAAATGCACGAATTCGAACTTGTTGCCAAAGCTTGGGCTTGTAAAAAAATCTCCTCTTGCAAGTTTTTCCAATTGCTCATTAAAAAATGTTTTGAGTATAATCTAGGTTTCCCTATGCCCCATTGCCTTGCCATGAGGGGGCAAAACGAGACACCATTGGGGTAATAAGAGGATTAAGGGCCAAACTCCCACATCACAAGGGTCTTGTGTTAATTTATCTAATGGAAAATGAAATGTCATTTGTACATCACATCATAGAATGGTAGGGATGTTGTTATATAATTGAGGATGACAAAAGCTTAAATGAAAAGACCTAAGGACATCCAAAAATGAAACCCAAGTCCATGTTGATGCAGGTAGGGTGGGAACAAGGGAAGGTATTGAAATCATGATGGTCGTGGGGGTTTGGATTAGTTGAATTGGGTGCTTGATAGGAACCTTAATGAAAAACTAACCCTTGATTGGTAAATTGGTGTTAATAGGTGGGGCAAAAAACTTTAGGTGGAGGTTGCAAATGTGTTGAGGAGATGAGGGTAGGTCGGGGGGTCTGATCATGTGTAACTAGAGGGGCTAGTAATGTGGAAGGGGGAAAAGGTCCTACATGTGCATGATCAAGGGGGTTTGGGAAAGTGTAGGGTTGGAGCCCCACTTTCACTCAAAGAGTTGGGGGTCAGTAAAGAGAACTAATGGGTGGTGTGTGGTTTGTTAAAATGGGAGGTGGAATTAGTGGGAGGTGTGTGGTTTGCATGGGATATGTAGTGAAAACTAGGCCTATGGTGACACATGATAAAGTAAATGGGTGATGTGAAGGACACGGTTCAACGGGACATGATGAATTAAGGGACATGGGACATTTGGTGCCCATAAGGAAGGAGGCCTATGCCCCACCTATTAAAAAACCACTTATTGACATAAGGCAATCTTAAATCTACAAAACCAACCATAAAGACTAAATGAATTGAAAAGAAAAATATAGAAATTACCTAAGGGGCCATGACTAGGGCATTATGCCAAAGTCAAACTTTAATTTCACTAGAGGCTTGAATGGCACAATCATTATTGTGTTGGGTTCAACACAACCTAGATATCCTAATGCTAAAACATTATAGGCTTCACTATTTGTTCCAAGTTTTAGAGGACCTGAAATAAGTAATGCTACACAAAAGTTTCTTAAAAAACAACTATGGTGGATTAGATACCCTCTTCATAAATATCCCAATCCATTCTAATAACTAAGTACAACATCGATAAAAAAAATGCTAGTTTTTTTTTTTTTTTTGGGGACAAATTCTTCAATTTGGAAGATTATCCTCAAGTTCTAAGCCCACACACCTAAAGAAGCCGCTCTACTTTCTCATCTTCCACAAGAACCTAGACCTTCAAAAAAAAAACCTATAAAAAGTCCAAAGTTTTTTCTAACATGTTGATGCCCATAGGTTTCGATCCAATGGTTAATATCACTGAAATCCCAAGGGTTCCACTAGAACACAAGTTCAAAATGAAACAAAAGCCCTAACTAAAACCCAAACATTGGGTGAAAGTTGAAGAAAGTAAAATTAACCCTAATTGAAATTTTTTCCACCAATTTTTTCTTCTCTGTTTGCTTCTACATGTGGCTCTGATCCCTACAATCATCCATGTTTGTGAAGTTGTTGTTCCTTGACTCCTTTTCCGCTTCCTCTCAATTATCAATTTTCTTTAGTTATTTACTTTTCACCACCTTCAACCCCTTTTTCCCTTACTTTCCTCTTTTTCCTTTATTGTTGGTTCTATTTCATAGATTGATAATAGCAAATTTCAGCCAAGATTCATTTTTCTTAAGTGCTTCCATTCTTGTTTCATTTTTTGTCTTTCCTTTTTTTTTGAGCCTCCACTATTACTACACATGTTTTCATTGCTCCTACATGGACAACGACTATAATTATTCCTACATGGACAATGACTATAATTATTCTCAAGAGCAGCATGATACATAAGAGGCTTTTGGAACAATTGTTGTTGACCCTTTGAAGATCCTTCCCACAATTATCTTTTAATCTACCTAAGTAAACCTTTAAGAACCCTTCTCCTCTTATGCCTTTCGATCCATCTATTTTTAGGTTCACCATAAAATAGTAAATTTGTCTCTATGCTTTGCACATTGAAACTCGGATTCTTTTGATGAAACCTTGCAAAACTTCATAAAAAGAAAGGGTCAAAGCCCTTTGAATCTAGTGTACTTTAAAATTGGATTGAAAAGAGAAGTGGATTTGGGTTGCAAAATGGATAATCAATCTTGGTGCTTGTTTTAAAACTTGCAAGAGTAACATTGCACCTTCATGCATAGCCAAAAACCCACTTTTATATATATCTTGAAAAATCTGCTAGAGTTGATGAATCTTCAACAAAATGGAAAATACATATTATTTGGGTCAATCTTACATTCCATTGTAAGCAAGGGGTTTTTTTTTTTCTTTTCAATTTTGTAGTTAAATTGGTGATCATTGACAAGAAGATTTGGCTAAATTTGGCTATAGGAAAAATCTGAAAGTTTAAGAATTATTTTATATTTTGGCTACCTATTATGGATTTTGGTGAATTAGGATTTTTGGGGGAAATTTTGGAAAAATGTGTTTTTCAAGTCTAATTTCCACCAATTTTTTTTATTTTGGGGGTAAAACTTGCCCCCATTTCGAAATCACAAATATGAAGTAAAAAAACAGTGCTTGGCAACTTCAACACTAATTGTATTATTTTCAGAAATTTTGAAATTTTTGGAATTTTTTTTTGTTCAAATAATTTTTTTGTAAAGGAAATATTGAAGCTTCAAGAATACCCCATTTGTTAAAATTAAAAATTTGAATTAATTAATTATTTGACAAACATTGTAATTAGCCCTTTTTCTTTATTTTGTTGGGGGCGATTTTTCGCGACTACCAGAAAAAATGGCAGCACGACTCCTGCAAATGATTTCTACAGAGAAAAAGGGCCCAAAGTCGCCATATTTCAAGGAAAAGAAGACTAAAATCGCCATATTTAGACAACGAGTTCTGGCATGTGTCATCACATCTTTAAACCTTGGGGATCCGGTCAAGATTCCGATGAGGGCGGGACCTGAGATGAGACCTGGAATTAGGGTTTCTTATGGCTTCGGGATCCGGTGAAGATTCCAAGGTGCAGAGGATCTGGGATGAGACCTGGTATTAGGGTTTCTTATGGCTTCGCGATCCGGTGAAGATTCCAAGGTGGGAAGGACCTGGGATGACACCTGGAATTAGGGTTTCATATGGCTTCGGGATCCGGTTTAGGACGTGAAAGTTTAGGGTTTGGGGCGCACTGGTGGTGCGGTTGGGTTTCTTTTTCGGTCGGCTTCTTCTTCCTCTTCCGCCGCAAGGATTGTTTCTCTCGCAGCTCAGCCCTCGAAAGCCAGGCCCTGAGCAGTAGCAGCAGCAGGACATCATGCCTTTCAGAAGGTACGTGGAGATTGGGAGAGTGGCCCTGGTGAACTACGGGCCGCAGTATGGAAAACTGGTCGTGATCGTGGACGTGATAGACCAGAACAGGGCGCTAATCGATGCTCCCGACATGGTGAGAACCTCCATCAACTTCAAGCGTCTGTCGCTTACCGATATCACTATTTCTATCTCCAGGAATCCGAAGAAGAAGGACCTTGCGAAGGCTGTGGAGGAGGGTGAGGTTTACACGAAGTGGGAGAGCAGTGCCTGGGGTCGCAAGCTAGCCGTTCGCACCCGGCGAGCCTCATTGAACGATTTTGATCGCTTCAAGGTCATGGTTGCACGCATCAAGAAGAGTTCCATTGTTCGCCGGGAGCTGGGCAAGCTCCGGAAGGAGAAAGCATAAGAAGAAATCGGGAGACTTGACAGTTCGAGAGTAGTTATTACTCACTCATTCATTTCTCTCATTGCTGAGACTTTTTGTTGCCTGCTGGTTTCTGGTCAATGGACTGCTTAATTAAATTGAGAAACAGTGATGTTCAATATCCTGGATGGTATAATATGATTTGATTGCTCATGGATCGTCATTCCATGCACATCTATATTTTGTAGTGCCATGTTTGCCAAGGGGCAGCAATTTGCAGATGGTCTTTTTCAACTGAATTATCCATATCGCTCTCTATGTCTGTGATGTGGGAAGTCTTTCTCTATGTCTGCAATGTTGAAAGTTTGAATTTTATGAGCTTGGAATATACCTGAAGACCAACTTTGTATTGTGTTTGCAGAGAGATTCAATGGTGAGTGTTGTGGATGTGGTATCAGATCACCTCACACTTGTAGGACTTTGGTAGGTCTATGTAGGTTGATGTGCTATCAGAAACTCTCAAGAACAGTAGTTTGACTGTTGGTGGGTCTTGTTACAGCTCCCAAGGTTTCTGATAACTGATTGGAATTTCAAAACATTGGTTGATCCCTGGTCTGCAGGAAGACAATCTTGTGAATCCTTAGATCCTTCTCATTTATTGCACTAACATCTGAATGTCTTTGCATAGCTCTCTCGAGTTGGAAAACATAGGTTCATCATCAACAGGTGAAATATTTGGCACTTCAGTTTAGAGTAGTAGCTCTACAGAAGCTTTGGAATGGCTGTACTTGGGATTCTGAAATGTGGTGGATATTTCTCCCAATGTGGGCTACCTTTCAGCTTGCACTGCTGCCCTGAGTTGTCACATAGCTTCCTTTGAGCCGAACAAGAATCCTAGGTGCTATCTTGAAGCTTCTGCTGCTCTCTAAGACCTGCATCACCACGGATGGATGATCTATTGTGTGGCAATTGGTATGGAGGTAAGTAGCAGTTGCAATATACAAGCTTATAATAATGCATGACCTTTTCACAATTGAATCCAGACCAGAAATCAAGCTGAAATGCAAGCAAAATATTCTATGCCAGACTGAACTTCAACACAGCATGATCAATTAGGGTTGTAGGTCCAGATTTTATGGTTGCATCTCATGTGCATATGCCAATGCAAGGAGCACCATCATATTCTTGATGTGCCACCATAGAGTGGAGTTGCAGCTGATGATGTGAAATCCTTTGTTGGGATTGATTGGAGTTAATCATGTCGGTTCTTGTTGTAGTTTTCTTCAGGAGAAAAATAGTGAATTTGACTGGGGAAGGGTCATGGGAGTGTAAGCCACATGATGAAACACAAGCTGATGACTGACCTAGAAATCGAAGTGGTATTATTCAATAGTATGGTGAATGAAGTTGTTATTCTTTTCAAGATTGACACAGAAGGTGACAAGTGGTCTGTATTAGGTGGATCCCATGACATTTCAAGAAGCACAATGTGCAGAATGCAGTTGTGGAGGTGAGAAATTATAATGTGTGAGATTTCCTATCTGACTTGGAAGCTGTTGGCAACTTCACCTATGTCTACAACCACTTGGAGCATGACAGATCCATGGATCTTGCCACATTCACCTGGCAACAAGCAACCCTCCCTGGTTGTCCCTGACATCATAGCCAACAAAAGATATGAACAAGTTGAAGAATGAGGACTTTTGGTCCAGCAAGGAACCACCCGTTTCCCTCAATGTCTGAAGCTTCTTCTCCTCTCTTTATTTCCATCCATGAATTCAAATTTGGACTCTGCATTTCCCATTTCTTAGTTGGACAATTTGCATTTTTGTGTATGTATTAACTACCCTAAAACCTTCAGAGTCGAGTCTTGAGCTTTCTATTTCTGGCAACTTCTCTATCTCCTTTTTAACATATACATTGTCTCAGCTGAGTGAACAAAATCAGCTTTCCTACATCTACATTCGTCCTCCTGGGTAGAATGCTTGTGTAATCTGAGTTCCTTAACAGGGTTTAGGTTACTGTTCAATCCCTATACACTGGGCAAATTTTGCTACTTTGGAGAGATCACTGTAGTGTACTAAGTGCTTTATACACTAATAATTCTACAACCTTTATGTGGAAACCAGCAAGATGCTAGTCACAAATGCAGAAATCAACAAAGGTAAAAAGCTGAAGACCATGAATGATCTTGAAGCACTTGATGGTGAGAAATGCTGCAACCCTATGTTAAACTTGCAGGTACCTTGAGAGGGGTCCTGAGTGGTGGTTTGTGCTAAACCTTGGAAATCACAAGCAGCAGCATTTTGGTTTTGGGCTTGGAAGTAGCTGTTGAAGGCATATGATGCCATTGCTTCTGTGGTAAGATTAGAACATGATCCTCCTGTCAACAGGTCAGTGCAATCTGCATACGTACATGCATAGTTTTTATTTTCTGTAAGGTTGGTTGAGTCAATGTTTCCTGATGCTAGCACGCAGTACATGGGTGCCATATATGGTGGATTCACAGCATTCACTAATGTGTTCAGAACATTTAGGTTTGGACCTGCAAAAAACACACAGATGAATCAAGTTTCATCAGTATGCAACAGATTGGGTTCTTAACCATAAAATTCTCATGTGAGATTAGCAACATGATTTCCATGTGCAAAATGTTCAGTCAAAATTACCTGCAAGATTGAGCTGATACTTTGCTGTGCCATCATAATAATATATACCCCAGTGTCTCTCAAATGGTCCAGGAGCAACACTCTTGGCATCCTCATCCAGAAGGCTGAATAGATAACCTTCAAGTTCAATCCCAGGCCTGCGTGGAGTTCCTTTCCCACTCAGGAAATGGTCCACAAGCTCCTGGTTGAACTTCTGGGCAAGAGAATTATTAGCAAGAGCAGTGCCATCTGTTGGCCACCCAACTTCACCAAGCACAATGGGCATGTTTGGATATCCTTCAGCTGCAAGAGCTACGACAAGAGAATCGTAACTTGCATCAAGCTCATTGTAATAGATGTAGTTTCCATCAGTAATTGGTGCAGTTCCATCGAAGAATGCATATTCAATTGGGAAATTGCCATTGGCTTGAAATGCACTGATGAATGGGTACAGATTGACAATGAAGGGAGCTCCTGTGCTGTTCAAGAGAGAGAGAATCTGGCGCAGTTGTGGCAAGTATTCGGATTTGAAAGCAGAAGTTGAAGGTAATGATCCATTATTTGCCATCACATCTGCATTGAATGGAATTACTGCCCTCACTTCGCTGTGTCCTGCTTGATTCAAAGCATTTTGCATGTTCTGTAGAGCTGGGAATGTTGTGTTCACATAGCTGTTGTTGTATGCTGTCAAGAATGGTTCATTTCCAACTGCCACCCACCTGTCAAGACAAAGACAAAACAACAACATTCTCAGTTCCAGTTGATTTGATTCTCGAAATTATTTCTTTTGTTTAACTACAAGGGATTGTGGTTTTTCTCACACAAAAAGCCATGGCCCATGACAAGTGTGAGGTAAATTTTGTGGTTGCTTCCATTAAAATGTAAAATTTGTGTTGTTTATTGTGGCATATATTACATTGAAATGGCAATTTGATATTAGGTAATGACACATATGGCACAGATTGTAAGATTTGGTTTCCACTATAGCCAGGAAACACACACACACACACACACAAAGAGGCACAAATCTTTCAAGCACCCAAAAGCCTCAAGAAAAGGTCAGAATCTTATGACTCTATTGTACCCAGGAATCAACAGCTCTACCGAATACTTTTGCCTTGGTGGAATCTCGAAGTGGGTGGGTGGGGACAAGCTCTGTGTAGCGATCGCGTAAGAGTTTTCTTTAAAGAAAATTTGAGAAAGATGGAAGGATTAAGAAACCCACTAGGTACTTCCTTCCTCCATGAGAGAGAAAACACAGAGAGAGAGAGAGAGAGAGAGAGAGAGAGAGAAGTCTACATACTTGATGTTGACGCCTCCTGGAGTGAATAGGAACTGGGTGATGTTCTGAGTCACCCAATCTACCGCAACACTGGGATCGCTGGCAAGCTCGGCTAGCAAGTCATTAGGAGCTGCAACCATGACTTCGATATCTTCCCCTGCCATGGATCTGATAACACTAAAATCCGAGTCGAAGATCTTGACTTTGGTGAGATTGCTGGCTCGCAACATCTGCGCTACGTAGCCTGGAGGCAAGGGGTTGTTGGAAATCGTCCCCCAATTCACCCCTAGTGCTCCATCAACAACAACCGAGTTTTTTTGCAATCCGCTACCGATTGCCATTACCGTCACCAGCAACCACAACAACGCTCCCGTCCTCGGGCTCCTCATCCCTAGTCCTGACATCATCACCTAATCTCCTCGTCTCCTCCTCCTTCGGTTCTTCTTACCACAAAACTCC
>Ga0116228_10003555_pt1 | contig 13714 bp, 7 predicted proteins | sample S1TSphfallax_2_FD_89694 | JGI IMG/M metagenome (GOLD analysis project Ga0116228, IMG submission 89694) | Host-associated microbial communities from peat moss isolated from Minnesota, USA - S1T2_Fc - Sphagnum fallax MG | ecosystem: Host-associated > Plants > Peat moss > Unclassified | place: USA... | reverse complement strand
TATAATACCAATTAATAATCACCAATAGCCATTAATAAAATAACCACTAATAGCCATTAATAAAATAACCACTAATAGCCATTAATAAAATAACCACTAATAGCCATTAATAAAATAATCACCAATAACCATTAATATAATAACCACCAATAACCATTAATAGAATAACCATTAATAGCCATTAATAAAATAACCACCAATAAAATAACTACTAATGGCCATTAATATAATAACCACCAATAATTATTAATAGAACAACCACTTTAAAAAATTAATAACCATAAATAAAATAGGTACCAATAGCCATTAATAACCATTAATAAAAAAACAACCAATAACCATATATTAGAATTGCTTAGGATTGGCAAAAATAATATAGGGTGAAACAACTTATAATAAACTCGAAGTGCTAATAATAACATAAGGTGAAATAACCTTCAATAGTCAAAAAAATTTATAATAGTTACAAATAATTTAAATTGAAATAATTTACAATAGCCAAAAATAACTTACAATAACCAAAAATAGCCAAAGGTGAAATAAGCTAAAATAGCCAAAAGTAACTTAGAATAACCAAAAGTAGCCTAGGGTGAAATAAGAAAAAAAACCAAAAATAATTGAAAATAACCATAAATAGCCATAAATAATGTAAAGTGAAATAATTTAAATTAATGAAAAATAATCATATAATAATTGAAAGTAACTTAACATAAGTAGTATTATTATATTAACAAAAAATTGTCCATTTATTATTATTATTTTCCAAATGAATGGTCATTGAAATGTTATTGAATAATGATATTCAACTTCTTTTTTTGTTCAAATGATTTAAAAATTTCAAAAGGAAATATATGTAATTATTTACATTATTGAATTTTAAAAAAAGGTAAATTTGAATAATTTCATTTGAATAAAATCTGAATAAGATATGAATTTTCAAAGTTTATGTTTTTGTAACGTTTAAAATGAAGTATTTGATAAATAAAATGTGATGTAACATATTATCACAACAAGTAGGGTGGCTTGATGGGAAGGGTGTTTGCTTCCATTCCAAAGGTCAAGGGATCAAATCTCATGGGTGGTGTTGTGTTTGGTCAACAATGGCATGTTGACCACTACCTAACGTAGGTAATGACACGTGTCAATAAATAATAGGCTTTAAAAATCATGAAATTATCAATAATATTATATATCAAATAATTAAAAGTTAATTGATTTCCACAATGGTTAGTTAATTAACTAACAAGTGAATGGTTTGGTAAACTTGTATTTCACTTGAGAATAATCTTGTTTCACTAAATACTAATGAAACAAGTCATTGTCCGTAGCAACTAATCCCCGTTCACTAGGGGCTTAAACAATTTCATTAGGTAAAAATGTTCAAATTCACTCAAAATCTAGTGAAACCTAGAGTGAACTAGGACGCATTTCCTAGTAGTGTTAGTTACAGTGGGTGAGGTCATGTATCAATTGGTGAACAAAGTTTTATGTTTGCAATTTTGTGATGTTTTTTTTGTTCATTTATCACTTCATCTATTTTGTGTGGCAATGAAAAGTGGTGTGAGGTGGTGGTTCATGGTGTTTGAACTATTTTAAATGTCCATTTTGATTAGGTGGTGTGTAGGTGGATGTTGTAAATGTTTTCAACACCATCTTTCAAAGAGCCATCTTCCATGAACTTTGTGCAACAAGAGGCCAATTATATCAATTTTTCTTTTTTGTTTAGTCCTTTTATTATTTGGTTTGTTTTTTCAACAATAATTTACTTATTTTCCAATGTGCATTGCAATGCAATAATATATTTTGTGTTTATTGTGAATGTTTTAGAAATTCATTGAAAGCAATGTTTTCACTTAATCTCATTTGAACAAGTTTCTTGGAAATATAAGTAGTTGTGTTTAGAAAATTGAAAATACAGTCTTGTTTTTCTAATGGTGACAATATTTGATTCAATGGTTAATTTGATTTAATTTTTATTTGAAAAAAATCACAATTTAATATTTCATATGCAATTTGGGGTGAAAACATAGTCAAAGGAGTTATGGGTGCCAAGGTAAAAGTTTTTTTCTAAGGATTACACATGACACATGTCGTTTTTTTTGGTCAATTTATAACTTTAAATTTTTTATTTTGGGTATTCCTTTTACAAATGTTTTTGATATTCATCCAAGAACTTTGTAGGAAGCAAACACATACATGCACAATTTATTTTAAATCCATATGCAATTACTTCTTACTACATTTCTGACTTGACAAAAGTGAAATAAAATTATAATTCAATAAATGTAATCAGTATTAAATAAATGTAAATAGAACCTTGAACTAAAACATCAAAATGTATATTTTTTAAAGAAAATGTGCTTTGAATTGATTTTTTTGCTTTGTTGCTCTTGATCTGATAACAAATGTATGTTCAACAAGCAATACATTTAACATTGTCTATGCCATTGTATTATACAACAAGATTTTTCCAATTTATTAACACATGCAAAAAACATAAAAAAACATTTGTGTTGTTACCACAAACACTCTTGCAAAAAAAAAATTCAACTTCAATTGATATCTACTATAAATCATTAATCGACATATACATGAGTTTTTACATGACATATGTCTATCAAAATGTGCAACTAATGATGATGTCAAGACATGTGAAAAATGTAACAATAGTAAAATGATTCATTGGGTTTCTTTCAACTTGCATAAAGATCTAAATAATCATTATAAATAATTATTGCTACTATTCAAACCTTTTTGTTAGTGTGAAACCTAACATAAAAAACAACAAAGTATTGTGAAAGGATGCTTACATGGTTTTAAAAATCAAATTGAATATATTCACAAAAAAATTGTGTACAAGTTTAGTAACAATAATATGTACAACAATGAATGGGAATTTTTTTTGTTAAATGAAATAATCATTCATACCCAAAAATTGCATAGTAATGTGGTATCTATTAATAATAAACAAATTGAACTTTACAATCTATCATATAGAAACAATATACAATCAAACACCAAAAAACAAGGAAACAAATTATCCACACATGATACATCCAACAAAACTATTGCATATTTCTAATGGGTGGTGCAAGATAAAAGCATGGTTAGGTGATTCACTTTTGACATTTTGAAGCTTTACATTTTACATTAGCTAAAATTATTACATTTATAATAATGATCAAACTATAAATATTATACTTACTCCTTATACTTTTAATAAAAAATATTCATAAACCACCCTCTAGATATCATTAGACATGTGATTGGTCCAAAAATTGATGTGAAAGTTTGAGTATTTCATTGTGAATGATTAAAAAAATGATGAAAATAATTACATTTATTTATTTATTTTAAATCCAAAATTCTTGTATTGGAAAAAGTTCGATGCATCTTAATTTGAAAATTTTCATTTGATGGCGACTTTTTTTCAATTTTCATTTTCACATTACTTTCACATACATTTTGAATTCATTGTTTTCATTCTATTTGTGTGACAAATTTAATCTCATCGTTTCAAAAACCCATTTTGAGTCCATTCCTTTCTTAGAATTCATTCATATTTTAAAAATCCAATTCACACTAAAGTATTGCAACATGGATAATTTGAAATTTGATAATGTTCATTTTGAATATGATTTTACATTTTAAGTCCATCTACAAATTTTCATTTGTAGTCCTTAAATAAAAACCTAAACAAGCTAAAAACATTTACTAATGAAAACATGACAAATTAAAACAAAAAGATGAGAAATTTCATTTAATAATTATAGACAGAAGAAATTGGGTAGGAAATAACATGTTAACTTTCAATATTTACAAGTTCATAATTGATTTATGGGTGGTTTGACATAATTTTGATTGGAGATTTTTACCAAGGTCATTTTTCTTTGAGATTTAAGGATTTTCAAACTTAAAAGTAGTGGGTTTAATGTTCTTGGAACTTATTTATGGCCTACACATGTTAAATGTTTCAAAATAACAATAGGTGCTGTGACAAAAATGCTAATACATTCATTAATGTTTTTTTATCAAATTGAACATCAACACATCACATTGAAAATATAAACTACTTGAACAAAATTTCTTTAAAAACACCTTAATAAGATAATGCTTTGCCACATTTATTTTATACAAATAAAAAAAAATAGCACATAATACATTTTTTTTGATGCAATAATCAATGACACATTCAAATTTTTAGCAAGACATTCATTCTAACATGTACCCTTTTATTTTTAATTATTTTCAATGTGCAATGAAAGATGTGGCTTGCATTATTAATTATTGTTGAAAAAAACCGTGTTAATACAATTATACGTAGGGTCCATGCAATTATGTCACATTTGATGGTTTTGAAAATGGTGCAAATGAAACCTTCCAAGATTACACAAATATTATTTTGAAACCATTTGTACAAACTGATTTTGATAACCCTTAAATTGGATTCAACACTAAAATAAAAAATTCATATGTATGAAAAAATACATAAACTTATCATAAAATGCACACCAATAGAACGAAAAATGATTAAATTTTTTATATACATGTTCCTTAAAACTACATTTTAATGATGTCCTAACTAACCAAAACCTATTAGCATGTTACATTCTTTGTTTGAACAAAAAATTAAAATAAAATAAAATCCCTGCAAACAAACAAATTTAGAATGAATTATTCAAAATATTCAACATTTTATTCTTATGATTAACATAGCACGATGATATTTAATGACAAAACTACCTAAAATCATTTGTGATAACTAACCACGGTGCAAAATTGATTCATGCAACTTTGAATGAAAATACATGTGAATCATTACACATAATTGTGACTTATAAACCACCTAAAATGCAAATAGATTGTACTTTATTTCCATTTAAAAAAAATACAGAATAAATGTCTATAAATTGTTCAACCCATAATCATAGGAGATTTCAATGTTGACATGTTCATGAATCAACATTGCGAATGTTGATAAAATTATATCATTTAAAACTTATGTTTTTCTAATCAACCATAGCTTGCAACACACAAATAGACCAAATATGGATTATTGTGTTAGCATTGATGCAACCCCAAGTCCTAAGCTAGGCCCAAGATGACCTCAACTTCAAGAATGCGAAAGTTTGGGGACTTGAGGGTACGTTCCCAACACTCAGCACTAAAAGGGGTAGAGGGGCGTGCTGAGGCCCCGGGATAAGACTAGGAAGAGGGACAAGCTACTTAGTTATTTGGTTTTGCATCCAAAACCAACCAACAAGTTGGTTAGAACCCATTTTGCACCCTTTTGGTGTTGGGACAAGCCACGGGCGACCTTGGACTCACTTGACTCACCACGGCCCGAACTCGGGGGAAGCCACCACCTTCCCCCATATAGTATTCTCTGCGTTACTCCGCGACACCCGCATCCAAATCGCTTTTATTCTCGGGACTCCCAAAGAGGAGTCCCGAAACTGTCTCGGTTTGGACTCCTAGGACTTTGGGAACTCATAACTCCCGACTCAGACCTCGGATTGGGATGAGGTCTGAAGCAAACTTGTAGCTCTCCTCAAGAGCTTTCCAACGGTTTGTCGCACTCCATCTGCACACACTGGGATCGGGTCGATTCCCGACTTTTTGTGGTCGTGAGTCAAACTGCCAGTTTGACTCCCGGCCTTTCTTTTGCCCATAACTTGTGTTGCAGGTGTCCAAATGGCTCATGCGAGGCCATTTTCGACATCTACACTTCAAGGCCTTTCCAACGGTATAAAGAACACCTCAAGGCGAGGTGTTTTGCCCTCTTCTGTTGAGCTCTGAAGTTGCAGGAGTCCTAGAGGACTCCAAATTCCCACTTTTGGGAGTGTGAGTTTCATCCTCACACTTGCCTCAAAGTGGGGTTGCGACAAGCACGATAATCTCATTTCGAATCAACATAAACTTATTGACATACCATAAGCTTGTATATTTTGCATTTAAATTACCTAACTTCATTATTAATTTGTTTTACCATTTATTAAAATATCCTCCCAACACAAAAGTAAAGGCCCACGCGTTCCTAATGCATTGTTTAAATCACCATTTCTAGAGCTTTAATGCTCACATGTGCAAGAAATGATAATGCATGATGAAGGTCAAAACAAAAAATCCTCATTTGCGAACTAAAGTGATTAAATTCTTTTCACAATATAGTTCATCATGTAAGGTGTTTGCTCCTTTTGAAGGTGGTCAACTTTTCCAATCTTTCCAATGACATTGCCCAACTCTAATTCAAGAAAATTGATCTAGTCATAGAATACCCTTACGGGTTTTAGAGTAATCAATTGAGCCATTGACTATTAATGTACCTATAGATGGATTGAACCCACAATTGGTTTGATTGGGTTTTTTTCGAAAAATCAACTTGATACCCAATTGTGGGTTCAATAATTGGTTCAATTCTAGTAAAAATGAAAATTGGTTTTCCAATGAGGTTTGGATCAATTTGGGAAGTCAAATAATCAATAGTAGTCACTAAATATGACATTCATTAAACCCATGATCAAATACAAAAAATCCACGTAAGATCTTGAAAGTTCTATAACTTAGGTTATACATTAGTCATGTAATTGAGTATGTGATCAAATTCATGGTGTCTAGATTAAATTCATCTACCACAATCCACATTTCATCTTTGAAATTTATTCATCATACTTCATGTTATTTAATATAACATGAAGTATAAATTTGTCCAATGAAAGTTCTTTTAAAGTTGGTCATAAAAAGGTAAGACCTAGTAGGTTGTTAGTAGGTAGGTAGAAAAACACAGCAACTGAACCAACCAGGCTGGTTAGCTAGGGGTCTGGAACCCAATGGAAAAGTGTTTTGGGTCCATCCACCATCCATCATCCCTCGTGGTGCACTTGTGGCTGATGATTCACCACCACTCCTTGGCATCTTTTCTTGACAAAGGACCCTGTGCAGGCTGGGATACATATACACAATGATAGTTGCAACTTGCCATAATATTTATGTAACAAAAACTTGAAAAAAACCAAAACAAGTTGCACACTACTTTGGATGTCGTACGCAGTACACAAGTTGCTTAGAGAGTTGCAACTTGCCGTAGTATCTGTGTGATAAAAAACTTAAAAAGAGCATAACATGTTGCACACTACTTTGGATGTCGTACGCAGTACGCACCGCTAAAGAGTTCTCATATCAGTGTGACAAAAACTTAAAAAGACCCAAACATCTTCCACACTACTTACAATGTCATGGCACACAATAGTACACAGTGCTAGAGAGTTGTCATATTGGGGTGACCAAAAACTTAAAAAGATGAAAGGAACTTGCACACCACTTTGGATGTGGTGCACACTATACACACTGGTAGAGAGTTGCCATGCATGTGTGACAAAAACTTAAAAGGACCAACACAACTTGCACACTACTTTGGATGTGGTACACACTACACACTGGTAGAGAGTTGTCATTGCATGTGTGACAAAAACTTAAAAAAGACCAATACAACTTGCACACTACTTTGGATGTGGTACACAATACACACTGAGCACTAGAGGCTCACATACCGGTTGTGGGTGAATCTGTTTTGACCAAATGCGTATCAAAGCTAGAAAGTAATGTGCAATATATTCACATTTATTCAGGCACCTGTCCTTTGTGTTTCCTCCAGTGTTCCATCCAGGCATGCAGCACAAGCATATGATCCAATTCCGATTCATTAAGTTCTTACCTGTGGCACTTCTTTTTTAATGAAGAAACAAGACAGGACAAGTCTAAAAGCCGCTCAAGGAGTCCATCTGTATGGAGTACTTTTTGGCGAACTGAGCATCCCAGTCCATGTTTCTGGAATGCATCTGGCCAAACGAGCATTTCATGATTCTTTTGTGTCTGTCTATCTTTTCCTGAGTATTATTTTGTATAGGGGGGAGGTACTTTGTTGCTGAGGGGAGGGAGTTTCATCATGTGAGGTGAGAAGACATCGACAAAGCCCAAGTTGTGAGTCACCTCACAAAAGGTAACTCCCATAGGAAAGTACCTTCCCCATGCATTAAGGTTTTTGAGCAATGACTTTGATTTTATGTTTTAGGTGCCCACTCGTACCACCTTGCAAGAAAAAGTCCTCTGTCCTGAGATCTTATGGATCCTTCCATGCACTTCCTTCAGAGCTTGAATTATGCCATATAACACTGAAGGAAATAATTAAGCCTTTGAGCTCAAAAAATCTTTATGGCCAAATGAGTGAGCAATCCACCCACCTTCAATATTAAAATCACCATATTGTGATAATATGATGAAAATAGAGTTTTCCTTAAAGTCATCTTGTCTTCACCCTGGAAGGAAGGGCATGTCACTCTCCCCCCCTTAAGGCTAATGTGCTTTTTTGCAGGTTTTTTTTTTGAATCTCACCCGGTTTTGGACCAAACTCAGGGTACTGGTGCACTCTTTTCCTGTTTTTATGGAAAACGCTAATATATGTACATAGTACACAATCCTCAGAAAGTAGCATAGTACCAAGTACATCTTGCGATTGGTCACATATTTACATGTCATGTTTTGTATCTCCCATTTGCGGTGCGGGATTGGTGAAGATCCAATATGGCTTACTTGGCTGAAATCTGAAGCTACTAGAACTGGAGCTTTTACTGGTGAAACTCATTTTTATCAAATCTTTGCCGCAATTTTTTTGGGTTGTTTACCATAAGCCCTGGAGGACATAGGACAACGGCACAACAAACACATTGATATATTGGGATATTATTATCACAAGAAAAAGGCACCTTCAACTAGGTAGGTGCTTGGCACTAGATTTTGTTTCATCCATTACCGTATTTATGTGGGTGTTGCCATAAATTGATATGTAAATAGTTTATTACATTTTGTTCAATTTTCATGCCTTTATGTTCATCTAAAGAAATTTTAGGTATTTGGTAATTAATATACTTGTGTGTATAAGATCCATAATTAGAATCTAATTCACATTCTTGGTTTAACTTGACATGAAGTTTCAAACTTGACATGGCTCAACAATGTTCACCTAATGCACCTCCATGCTTGTCAAGTTGTACTAGTAAATTCTTCAATTTGGAATGCAACATAATTTTATGACCCCATGGAGGAGGCTCTCTTTTCCTCACATACTATATTTGTAAGTCACCATGGGGATTATTATTTTTAAACAAAAACATTTCCAAAATTCTCAATCAACAATTTTGAGATTGTAAGTTCTAAGAAATAAAGTTGATTTGATCATGTGAGGCTATTTTCTTATAACCTTTGTCAAGAGATTTTCAAAGGATTACTCTATTGATTTGGATATGATTTTAGTCTCCAAATTGTTCTAAGTGACCCAAACTTTTCTAGATGGTTCCCAACTCTTCAAATGCTCATAACATCAAAAAACTTATTATGTTTTGCATATGAGGGCCAAAGATGTTGGAGCTTCCATTGCCACTCGTGATTACGTTTTCAATATGGTATGGTATTAATCATAAGTTATTAATCACATTTTTGGAGGTATTAAATATGGTACATCAAATTGTTGATATCCATCAAATTTTTAACAAATAATGTTACATTTGATATTATATTCAACATGAATACAGTTGGACTAACTTTCTATACTACCATAGTAAGCTTGCATGTTCAACACTAAATAATTATAAGAAAAATTTGCATGACTTTTGAGAAATTATCAAGGTGAACTTAAGACGTACTAAGGACACCTTCCTAAAATGTATAGGAATATGGCCACAAGTAGGCAATGAATAAATTGCAACTAATTTGGCAAAGCTAGTCAATGGGTAAAATTGAAAGTGGCCTTACCTTTCATTACAAGAAGCCATGAAAAAATGTCTTAAGAGTTTACCTACCCTAAGCACAAAATGCTTGAAGTAGTGCTTTTTTCTTCAATTATGTGATGTTGCTCAAATGGCGATAAGACCATAATTATATTTATCCAAATTTGGCGATCTTAAAAAATTGAAAGTAAAAAATCTTATGCACATTTACATATTGTAGGCAATTGTGATGATTTTTTTTTTAAAAATGACAAATTTTTAGAAAAAGGGGAAATTTTAACAGAATATTCTTTTTTTTCCAAATAACTTTCACAAAATGGAAAACATTTGCCACTCATAAAAAATCACTGGCTTCAAGATTTCCCTTCTTGATGTTTCTAGATGATCAATGAAAACACAAATTGGTTGCACTAACCTCAATGTGAAACAAAGAAACTTTGAAGAATGTTTTGGACCTTGGTATGTGTAAGTGCACAAATAAGTCACTAATTTACATATGAGCTGCAATTTCTAGGAGAAAAGTGAGTCTCCAACATGTCTATTGCTTTTCTCCATCCGTTCCAAAGGTAACCTAGAGCACCTTAATTCTTTTGTTCTGAAAGTATCCCTATTAATTGAATGAATGGTTCAAGCCTAATGCATATTAGGTTGGATAATATGGATATATATATGAAGGGAGTCTACAAATCCTTTAGGCTACAACTCATAGTTATACCTCTTGTTGTTTAATTCTCAATTTGGAAAGGAACCTTTGATTCTGATTTTTTTTTAAAAATTAAAATTAGTTTTTTTTTGGGATTGATAGAACCTTTGTTGTGAATTTGAAAATATTTTTTGGATTCATAAAACCTCTCATTTTGGAGACTTCCCAAACCAAATTTGGTGCTTGATTTAGTTGCTAGGACCGGGTTCAGTTCTATTTACATTGCAACTAACTAAGCTAATAACTTGCATAAATTGGTACCAACACTCATGAAAATGGGATATTAGTGTAGGGGAAAATTGGTGAAGAACAAAATTAAGAAAATAAATCTTGATAGCAAATGATAAAAGGCAATGTGCAATGAAGAGCCCCACTTTCTTTTTTAACTCTGGGAGGTGGGGTTTGGAGTTGGGGGGGCTTAGTTTGTTTTGTGACTTGAAGTTGCTACTAGTTCATATTGGTATTAATATGCTACCAAGCTTAGGTCGTATTAGACTAATTTGGTATTTGATATCAATGTTCATTCAAGTATTGATATCAGTCTCTAACCAAGCTATATACGAAACGAGCACTGGTTTACACATATTTTGAACAAAACTTTGTCATGAACTTAGAGTGTGAACAAGGGGTGAGAGGGTAAGTTAGTTTTAAGGGTTTTGTTATTGTTGTAAACACAAAAAAAGTGAGGAGGACAACAATGACACTACCCAAAAAAAATTAAAGCTCTAAAATTTGAATATGAATGGTGGGTATGGGGTTGTGTGTTTTGTTGTTGATGTAAACATGAAGAAAGCAAGGATAACAACAACACAAACAAGGCAAACATAAGGAAAACAACAATGTTATGAAAAAAAAATTATAACTCAAATTTCAGAGCATGAATCAAGGGTAGGGGGTGTTGTAGATATGAAAAAGGCAAGGATGACAATGGTCCACAAACAAGGTAAACACAAGGATAACTACAAAAACACACACAAAAAAAACTCACCTAAAGCATTATCAAGTGAGAGAATGAATAACTGCCGGCGCCCTCCTTCAACACCACATGACAACTTGTTCCTCTATGCTTGCAACCTTCACATGCAAGAAGGTTAAGGGAGAAAAAAAAGACACAAAGACCATTGAAAACACTCCATGCCAAAACCACGAACAAAAAAGATGTAAAGAGGGGCATGAATTCACATTTGTTTCTAGAGTTTGAAATGACAATGGTAGAAACCATGCCACGAAGAAAAAAACTATTTTTCTAAAATCTATTTCATTTACACTTAACAAAAACAAATTGAAAGTATAAAATGAGATTTTTCACACTTCCCCATCTAATTGTAAGTGTAAAAGAAAGCAATTACATGTTGAGCTTGAATTAAATGTCAATTTCAAAAAATTGGTATTTTACACGTACATTGTTTTACATGGTGGATATATGGCTATTTACATTTACCAATGCAACATTAGTTGTGACCATCAAATATTGTAGAATAATTGTACATGGTATCTTTCAAATGAAACATTTATTTGCATATGGATGTGGACATTAAAAATTGAGGGAAGGTTTAAGATCTATTACTTTTCATTTTGAAATTATTCCAATTTTTGAGTTTTATTTTTCAAAAGAGAGGGAAAAAATCAAATTGATTGAATGAAATGAAAAGGATAGAAATGTGGATTTGGGACCAACCACAACTATGGTTTTGGGTTTTTCAATTTGGTTAATAGGTGGACTTGGTGATTGTCCACAAGACGAATGAGCCAATTTCACTTCAAGATTTCAAAAAAAGGTAATAGAAATTTCTTAGAATCTTTTTTTGTGTTTTGGAAACCTCCAAGAACATATTGTCCAAATATGGTGGCTTCACATTTTTTTTCCCTCAAAATATGCTGACTTTGGCACTTTTGAAAAAAATAAAATCCTTTGAACATTTTGCATTGGATTTTGCTTTATCACTATATTACAATTTTTTTGCCAAAACAAAACACTAGCTGCAACCCTTCATTTTATTTGGTGAGTTAAACCACATTATTAGTCCTAAGTCATTGCACTGATATTTTTTTAGCATGTTATTTGTCAAGATGTAAAAATTCCATGATGCCCTTCCCATTGAAATGCAACTTCTTGTATAGTGGATTCTTGTCAAAAATAAACCATCAAGAAAGATTTCCCCTTTTTTTTAGCCATCATTCCAACCCCAACCCCAACTAGCAATAAAATATATTGTAAAAACCTTTGAAGGAGGTTGAAAATGTTGGATAGCTACTTTGTGGCCACCCATTCCTAACTCCCCCTCAACACGGGGTACTCCTAGTTTCCCATGACATAAATATGCAAACCTTATACCAATTGGAAACCAATGAACAATTTAAAATTGTTAAATGCCATTGCAGTCCATCCATCACCCCCCAAACTTATTACCCCTAAGTTTTATGCATCCTAATTCATCAAACAAAATATGCTTTTCAAGGGTTTTCCCTTGCTAGGTTCTTTGGCAATGGTGGAAGCTCCATTGCGAAGGCTAAGGTTTGAGGGAATAAAACACCCCAGGTGTAAAGCTCTTCTTCATCTTTCAAAATGATATAAATGTCATGAGAAAATATGAACCTTAATTGGAAATTTTTGAGTCATCATTTTGAATTTGGAGTTTGGAAGAAACTTTTAATTGACAAGTGTCAAATGAATGGAACTTTGTAGAATTTGGGGGGGCGGGGCGGGAAGGTGGATAGGTTCTACACCTACACCTTAGAAGAAAGGTATGTGAACTATTAAAGGAAGAAATTTAAAAGTGTTTTTATATCATCATTGTCTGCCAAATAATTATTCAATTTTGGAGATCCCATTTTGAAACCAAAAACTCCAAAAGATTTTGGATTTTCCTTCACAAAAATTTGCTATTTGAGATAAGTGTTTTTTGAAATTTTGAGCATTTACAAAAATAATTTAATTTGTGCCAAAGTTGCCAAGGTATTACAATAATAAAGGAAGAAATTCAGAAGTGCTTTAGAACATTTCAAATGGTGCCTTGGAAGAGGCAAGAGGGCTTGATAGAATGGATGGTCGTGGGCTAGTTATAATGGCTTTTTGTGAAACTTAATGAATGGGAGCAAAATGCCCTACCTAAAATGATACAACCCTTAGTATTTCAAGATCATTTTCGGTCATGTGACTTTCGTACTCCATTTTTGTTATCACAACTAGCTTTGTGTCATCTTGGCTTGGTGGAGATACGAGCTTGGG
>Ga0116228_10003554_pt1 | contig 13715 bp, 7 predicted proteins | sample S1TSphfallax_2_FD_89694 | JGI IMG/M metagenome (GOLD analysis project Ga0116228, IMG submission 89694) | Host-associated microbial communities from peat moss isolated from Minnesota, USA - S1T2_Fc - Sphagnum fallax MG | ecosystem: Host-associated > Plants > Peat moss > Unclassified | place: USA... | reverse complement strand
TTTTAACATTTTCCACAACATTTCCAAATACATTCACAAATTAAGGAGCCATTTGATGTTTAACATTCGCTTATGTTTGCATGATTAAAGTCATGCTTAAATCCATGTCTCATAAATTTTCAATCAATTTATGCAAGAATTTTTTTAATATATCTATGTAACATTAGGATAAATTTTAAATTTTAAATTTTCATGCATATAAAATATTGGAAATAACTTTTAAAACATTATAACATTTTTTCCTTGAGGTCCTAATTGTTTTGTTACTATTTTCTCTTTTATTATAATTTGTCTTTGGATAGGAATTAGTGATTTGTTTTTATCATCATCCATGATTTGTATAAATACAATTCAAACATCGAACATGCAAATGATCTTTGTTGCCCATGATGGAAAAATAACCTTACAACCTACAACACGTTAAAAGTGAATAAAATCCCAAGACATTTTAATTAATTTCATGTATTTCTACATCATGATCTTCATGCAACCTATATTTTTAAAGATGGATGTGCATTTGCATATATGCTAATTTTACTTTTGGAATAATTCAAACCTATTGGATCATGAAAGTTATGATTGTCCCCTTAAACAAGTATCCAAGCTTCCAATCACAACCAAATCTTTCAACTCCCAAGGTAGCTTGATGTTTGCCCTATTATATACATACATACAAAACCAATGAAGTCCTTCCATCAAGTACCCTAAATTAGCCATTGTGCATGGACTTTACCAAAATGGATGACCAAAGGTTACATCCACCCAATCCTAATAGTCTTGGCAATTTAAACCCTATTAAATATACCAACATAATCAACACAAATCTTCATTTCCTATCATGCACCCCAACTACCACCACAAATGCAACTGCCAAATGTCAAGTATGGGCCAATTTTTTTTGTAATTCACTCATACATTCTTAAAAACATCCATGGGCCCATCATTGTGTAAGAAGTGTAGAGACTATAGAATTTCATGGCATGAATCCAAAGGCTATACAATGCTCACAAAGCTATTGAAGCTCATGAAAAACAACAATCACCATTTAATCCCAACCCACACACTTTTTCATATTATAAACTAACAAAAGTCATCAAACAAATTGTTGGACATCTCAACTTGGCCTCCATTTCAAGATTCCTTTTTTATCAACAATAAAATAAAATAATAGTTCAAGAAAGGGTGATATTCATGACTTAGTGGAAGACCAATTTTACTTCTTGTTTTGTTTGTTTTATTGACACATTTTGTGTAACTTCAATGGAAGTGATTTTGGAAAGTACCCCGATATTAAAAAATGACACAAATAACACCACAAATTGATTTGGCATTCTTTCTTTTCACACCCAAACTTGGCACAATCACATTGATGTGTTTTTCACATTCAAATCAACATAATTTACAACTCACGTGGATAGCCCATAATAACATAAGTGTGTGTACAAATATTTTTGCAAAGTGATTCAATCATTAAACCCAAAATAAGGTGAAAGTAAATCATTCAACTTTGTTCACCATATCTTCAATGATTCATAATTTTTGTTGTATTTATAATTGACAACATTTAAACCAAACCTAACAACTTAGAATATCAATAACACAAAACCTTCACCATTTTTGATTGTTGAAATTTATTAAGTTCAACACCATGTTGGAAAATGAAATATTAAAAAAAAACTACAAAAACAATTGTGCATGATTTTCAAAATTTTGGAAATGAAAACCCTAAAATGAATAAATATCAAAGATAAAACAATGATACAACTTGAAGAAGACTAAAAGACTTGATAAATATGAATTTGATAATGGACAAAAAACTAAATGACTTTATTATTTGAATAAGGCATGATGCAAGTTAAGCATGAAATGGATTAAGAATACAAAGGCCACAACTTGTGTTGGTGAGATTGAAAGGTGGTGTCTTTGAAACCTTTACTTATATTATCCATTGAAAGTTTTTAAAAGTTCATCAACATTATAAAAAAATTCCTATCAAACCTTCTATTAACCTTCATGGACCATGTATTCTAAAAGCTTTCATTTACCACACCTTTAAAAAAATTCTATGAACCATTATTTTTAAAAAAATTCTAGGAATTAATTATTCTTTAAAAAAATTCATTAACTAAAGTTTCTAGTAATTTCTTTCAATGTTTCTAAAACATTTAAAGCATATTCTTTGATGATCTTTGTAGAAACTTCTTTTATGTTTAATGTTTGTGATAATAATTTTATTTGTGCTCTAAATGAAAACACACATGTTTACTCTCTATTTGTCGATTTACTTGAGGGTGAATGGAAACTAAGGTGAACAAAAAATGACACAACAAGATTCCATAAAATAAAATTTTGTAGTGTATTTTTATAATGTTAATAATATGTAGTTATCAAAGAAAAAAAGTTATCTTTTCCAAAAGATTGTTAAGGTCCATCATTTAATGCATCCCAAGGTATAACTTTGACGAAAACAATTATAAGAATTCCACAAAGATTATGTTACAATTTTTTTACCATTTTGTTTAATTTTGGTCTTTCTAAAAGTCCATTAAAATACATTTCATGTTCATTTATTGGTAATTGAATTTTGGGTTTTAAATAAATGTTGTTCATTGAAGATTTTTTATTTAGTGAGTTCACATTCATAATTTTGTAAGATAGTTTCACTTCTAGTGATTTAGATTTTTAAAATCCCCCATAAGTTATTATTTAACCATTTTGATTTTTTTTTTCTCCCTTAACAACTACAATTGTGTGATAATTGAGTCCTTTTTACATAGATGCGTGATTTAATTTATCACTTGGGCACATTCACAAAATAAGGAGCCAAAAGTGCCAAGGTTAGAGTCCTTCAAAGATTGCATTATACACATGGCAATCATTATTGGTCTACTAAATAGCAAAGTTCTATTTTAAATATAATTTCTAGATTGAAAATCAATTATGATTCAAAATATGACCCATTTTACAATAAAATTTTAATTTTTTTTGCAATCATGTTTTACATTATAATAAAATTTACAACTTTGATTTCAACCATGATAAAAAAAATATGAATTACTTTAGTAGTGAAAAATGTTCAAAAATCAAAATCCAAAACATATAAAACATGTGAACTTAAAGGGATCAAACATAGTACTGGAATATCTGAACAATTTTGGCTGAATTTTTGAAATTTTATTTATTACTTGTGTCTATATATATATATATATATATATATATGAATATGCAAGATTTTGAATGTTAGGTTTGAACTGCAAACCTTAAAGTTGAAAAACTTAAAACTGAGACAAACTAAACAGACTACATTATCCCATTAACTTAAAATGAATGCATTTATTATTAACCATTATTAGCTGAAGATACCAAAACTAAAAAACCAAGTGTTGAAGTCAATATTTAAATTTTAATTAATTATTTGGTAGTTTGTTGCCGAATTTGATTAAGGAGTGTGATAATTTTTTCCTCAAGTATATTAAAGCCCACAATAAATTTGAAAACATTTAGTGAAGGTTTGACAAACAAAAAAAGTTCATATTTTGAAGTTTGGGGAAAATCACAAAACTAAAAACTAAAAAAACACATGATAAAACATTGAAAAAACACTAAAAAATACCATCCACATTGTTTAAACATATGAAAGGACTTTTGAAATTTCATGAATTTGCATCATTTTTTTATGATTGAAACTTTGCAAATAATGGAATAGTGTGCAAAAAAAATCCAAATTATTTTGTTTTTGTGGCATAATTTAAAATAGACAACCAAGTAGTGTCTACTCATTGTGTTGGATCCTTTATTTATGATTGTACCCACCTAGGTCTTTGAACTTGAAAGGGTGCAAAAAAAATTGCCCTTGTAGATGATGTTATGGACACAATAGTTTACAACTACCATTGATATATATATAAACAAAAACTAAGGCTTTATTGTTATGGCTTTTAAAGATTTAGGTCCACTTGTGGTTTATCCTTTAGTTGATATATAAAACATCTTCTGCTAATCTACTTTCTATATTCAAACCAGTACATAGGCTTTTTAAAAAATATTTTGAAAATAATGAGAGAAATGAATTCTTTCCATGTTTTATCTTTTAAATTTTAATTGGGTGCAAAAATGGTAAAGTAGACAAAAAAGGTAAAACTAATCACTTTTATTTTATATCATGCGTATGAAAATAATAAAGTAGTATCAAAATGGTGGAAAATATAATAAAAATCCTTATTTTCCCTATGGTATATTATAAAAATCTACATCCAAAACACCAGAAGCAATTTTTAAAGTACAAAAAAAATCATCATTTATTGGTCTTTGTTAATTGGATGGTAAATTTGTGTTTGGGAAGCCTTTAACACAAAATATTCAATAAACTATTTTTATTTAATTAGGATACAAAAATAATTATATTTTAATTTTTGCGAGGATTTTATACTTTACTTTCTAGTTTTAAAACACATTTAACACATATTTTACAAAATTTCACACTATTAAAAATATATTTAAATAATTATTATTATGTAAAAATTATTTTTACAATGATTTTTTTGAAAATTAGAACAAAATAATGAAGTTAATTATCTTATATTTAATCAATCAAATAAAAAATTTAATGTAATTTTTTTAATGATTGGTTTTGTTGTTTATTTATTTATTTTATTATGTTTACACCCAAATACTAGTTTAAAAAGATTTACACATGGATGAAATAAAAACATTCATTTTTATCATAATGACCTACTTGAAGTCACCATACACCACAAATTGAACTTCATTTTAATAGACAATTTTTCTTGTCTACATTACTATGTTTGCACCTTGGTGGTGATGGTATAAGTTTGTGAACATGGGTGATGATGGCTTATGATGTATTTATGACATAATAAGAATGGTGTGCAACTCTACCTTGTTGGAATTGTGCAATCTATTAATAAAAAATTAAGGATGTTAACAAAATCCTTATATATTTCATCAATCTTTCATGTAATGATGGACAAAAATTGGAAACTCCAAAACCACACTTTCTTGTAGATCATGTCTATTAAACAATCTAGGGTTTGATGAATGTATATTCAAAACCCAATTCCAATGAATTTTGAGTTTTTTGATTTATGTGTATCAAGATTGTGAAAATTAAGGGATTAGGTAATTTGAAAATCACGTTTGGTGAATGAGAAACAAAAATCTTTCTAACTTTTTTTTTCCAAATGAAGTTCCAAAGGTCAATTTTTTCTTGAGCTGTTGCAAGTGATATATAGAGTGGAGCACTTAAAAACCAATTTAAAACAAACAATATCATCACCTATTTCTACTTTAATTGTACATGGAATTCGAAAATTTTGTAGATGTTGTAGTTAATAGAATAGAGAGAAAGGCATCGGTTTGGTTTTTTTTGAAGGGCTTTGATGGTTGTTCTTTATTTGTTGTTGCCTTTTTTTAACACAAATGTCCAATTCAATTGTTGGTTGTTGGATGTAATGTAGGTAGGATGCACAATGGTTGAATGTTAATGTCCTTGATCTAGGATTTACAATTGAAGATCTTGGATGGTAAAAAATTAAATTTAAGAACTGTAATCAAGTCTCTTACCATTCATTGAAGCTTTGAATAAGATGGATGATTTCAACACAATTATGAGGTTTTGTGGTTACCATAATTGAATCTTTTAGCAACTATTGAAGCTTTTGAATACAATGCATGATTTCAACACAATTATGAAGTTCTGTGACTATTGTTCTTAAAATTTTGGAAATCATTATATATCAATCAATCATGTACATACATGCATGTGTGCATGTATGGTATGTGCATTGTTATTCTTTATTTTAGTTGTTGCTTTTGAAATGTGAGAACTTGTAGTCATTGTTATAGTTTGTAGATTACATTGGAAGGACATGAAATTGACCAAAATGCATCTTTTGCAAGTAGTTTGATTCATGGTCATGGTTTGGATTGCTTATGGTAATTAACCTTGAAAAGATTACAAGATGTTATCACATTCCAAGGTATTATCCACATTCATGAATTCAAGTCCATAGTTCAAAAATATTTAAACATAATGGAAGATTTTGAAAAGAATGCTTTAACAAAGTTTTATCAAGAAAATTTGAAGATGAGAGGAAATGTTATATATAGAATTCAAAAGTTTGATGGAAACAACATTTTAAAGTGTTATAAGATGTTGGTTTTTTTTAAAGGTTAAATGGTTTCAAAAGTCTAGATTGTTATGAATTTATGGAGGAAGGTCAAATAGTTTCAAAAGTATTGATGATGGAATAGATAAGGTTGGCATTTGTAACAATTTTGTCATAATTGTGATTCAAAACAAGGATGAGAGTTTTTCAAAAAGCTATTTTTTTTTTTATCTATCACATTTTGCAACTTCCAAGTTTAGATTCCTTTAGGGATGGCCACTACATTTGGTTATTAAAGGATTGAACATCTGCTTTTGTATCTATTGAAACATTTCATCTATTTATTGATTTTGATATGTCAAGCAACATTGTTAATTGGACTAGACATCTCTGGTTAGTTAAAATGAAATACTCCAGATTGGATGGTGTGCTTTACATTTGATAACATTACATTATGATTCAAAAATTTAGATTTGGCATGTCCAATTGCCATGGAGTTTGTCGCAACCCCACTTTGGGCTAAGTGTGAGGATGAAACTCACACTCCCAAAAGTGGGAACTTGGAGTCCTTCGGGACTCTCAAAAACTCAGAGCTTGATTGCAGGGGTCAAGACACCTCACATTGGGGTGTTCTTTATACCGTTGAAAATGCCTTGAAGTGTAGATGTCCAAAATGGCCTCGCATGAGCCATTTGGACATCTGCAGCTTAAGTTATGAGCAAATAAGTTATGAGTAAAAGAAGGGCCGGGAGTCAAACTGGCAGTTTGACTCCCGACCACTAAAAGTCAGGAATCGACCCGATCCCAATGTCTGCAGGAGGAGTGCTACATGGCGTTGGAAAGCTCTCGAAGAGAGCTATAAGATTACTTCAAACCTCATCCCAATCAGAGGTCTGAGCAAGAAGTTATGGATGCCCAAAGTCCCGAAAGTCCAACTTGGGACAGTTTTGGGACTCCTCCTTGGGAGTCCCGGGAAAAAGTGCCATTCGGATGTAGCCCCCGCGGGGAGCTGCAGAGAATACTATATAGGGGAAGGTGGTGGCTTCCCCTGAATCCGGGCCGTGGTGAGTCAAGTGAGTCCAAGGTCGCCCGTGGCTAGTCCCAACACCAAAAGGGTGCAGAATGAGTTCTAACCAACTTGTGCTTCGTTTTGGATGCAGGACCGAATAACTAAGTAGTTTGTCCCTCTTCCTAGTTTAATCCCGAAACTTCTAGCACGCCCCTCTCACCCCCTTTAGTGCTGGAAGTTGGGAGTGGCCCCAAGTTCCAACTCCTTTCGCATCTCTACATAGTTAGACCCTCAAGTGGGTCTATCAAGGAACTTGGGAGCGCATCAGAGTTTGTGTGCTTGAAATGTTCCAATTAGTTTTGCACAAAAAAACCATTTCCAACTTCATTAGTTTCCAAAAAATGTTGTTGGAGTTGTGTATTATCAATGTTTGTGTACTAAAAACTAATATTGTTTTTCAAAAAAATGCCAACTTAGGTACAATGAAAGAGTGGACACCTTCCAATTACCTCCTATTCCAAGTTATTTAAAAGGTCTTGTCGTGTTTGAATCCAAGTTTGTTTTCATTTTAATAAACTTTCACAAGGTTTCCTACATATGAAAATGTTACGCTTGAAAGCCATGTGATACCTTGAGCTAAAATAATCAAAATTCTTTTGGTTTTGAAGTAGGTAATTTCATATTTAAAGAATTTGAACCTTATGTGCACATGTGTAATGTAAGTTGGGAATTAATGATCTACAAATTGGTTGCAAATAAAGGACTTGAATGAAATTGGTTTGAGAGAAGTTTGACATGGAATTAATGTTCTAATCTTTGGTCAAGTAGTTCTTTTAGTAACGTTGAAACAATTTGCTAGCTTTTGTTTTCCATCATTCAACGTAGTTTTGGTGTAATGGTTTATCTTGTTTGCGGTAGTTTTTGGAAGAAATGCACACTTATGAAAATATAAGATAATTTTCAATTTTTTGTTGTTTTTAGAATTTTTTTGTGAAACATGAGAGTTCTTGATGAACTTTTTGTGGTTTTTTGGTTTTGGATGTGTGCTTCATCATTTGTTATTTATGTGTTTGGTTGTATATGGAGGATGAGGACAAAATTGAAATTTGGATGTAGAGGAAGCTAAACAATTTTCCCCCTTCTTTTGTGTTTTTAGGATGTTTTGGTTTTGAGACTTGTTGAATAAATAATGCTTGTAACGAATTAGGTTCTTAGGCTTTTCTTGGATTTTTGTTGTGAAAAAAAGATTAAGACAATTTGTTGGAATTGACGACAAAATATCTAAGGCTAAAAACACATGGATTTGATGATAATCTCTTGGGGAAATCCTTAGCAAATATGTTTCAAGCTGTTTGAATAAAGGTAGTGATCATATCGGTGTCCAAGACTCTCATTGTTCAAATTGTATTATTCTTGTTATGATGTTTCATTGGAATTGGTTTATGTAGGATGGTATTTTGGTGATTGTCATTGTGGTAATTTTGGATCATTTTGAATTATAATTCGTCATAGATTGTATCCATTTCAAAATCATTTTTTTGTTCTTTTGTTTGTTTGTGTCTTGTTGTTTGACTTGCACCCTTTCAATGTTTTTATCTATTTGTATCTTACACTTTTTCAAAAAAGAAAATTTGTTTATTTGTATCTTATTGTGAACTTTTCTAATGAATCATACTTTTGTTGGCATTTTTCTTAGCAAATCAAGAATGTAAAAGAATATTAATGAAGCAAAATGACATTTAGTGAAATTTACAAAATTTTATTTTTTGAAAAAACAAGATTGAATACAAAAAAGTTATTATGTTCACATAGAATAATTTAACCATGGTCAATAGTAGTGTGAAACAATGCAAAATCCAAATTTGTTTATGATTTCTCTAGTTAATGGGATGGACAAACATTTGGTCTTCAAAGATGAAGTTTTCTTCCAAGAGGAATTTTCTTTTCATGTAAAAGCAAACATTCCAAATTTATGACCAACCATTTTTTAAGTAATCTTTGAACCAACAAAACCTTTTTTGTTATAAATTTATGTGTAGTGCTCAACCAACAAATTATGGAAAAAATATAGGATTTACACAACCAAATTGTTCATTTGATCTATTGTTTTATAATTTTTTTTGCCATTAAAGGTTGCACATTATGCATGTGCAAGCAAATTGACAATAAATGTGTTGCCCTTTTGCCAAAGATTTCCATAAAGTTCCTTAACAACCCATTTAATTTTCAAAAAATAAAATAAAATTTGAGCTTTATTTCTATCTTTATTCTTTTTTATATGATAGAATTCATTACAATATTGCATAATGTGATTTAAAAGAATTCTACCTATGCTTGCTTAACCAACATGTTAGTTTTGTGCATTTTTGGTAATAAAAGTATTATGAGTTCATGTAGCATGAAATTCTCCAACAGTTTTTGGGCTTGAACTTTTGAAATCCATTATTGTCCTTTGGTCCAAATCATGTATTTCCTTTTTTTTATTTGTCACGACAATTTGCAAAGTTCTTGCTCAAAAGGTTTACATGAATTCAAATTATTCAAACTCCATGTTTGGATTGTCACAAGCCTTTGATGTGAAGTAGTTAGTGATAGTCCATATTTAGTCCTAACATCTTAATCCATATGTTGCACACATATATACGTCACAAAAATAGGTCACAAACAATCTTATCCATAATCACATGCCACTCTTATTCATAGTCAATCAGTTTGGCACAAATCCTAGCCACCCTAGGAGGGTGATGGCCCCTTCTAGGGGCCCATTATCCTGTACACCGTAATTGAAGTCATAGGTCAAAATCACTAATCATAAAGCCATCATCATGTGTCATACAAATTGCATGTCCCATATGTCATAGTGATATGTTCATATGATGAAAACATGTCAAAATCAGGCAACATCACAATCATATTTCATATCTAATGTATCATAATCCCGTCATATTTCATAATCATAGTTGTATATATCATATGTCATTGACATTCAGGTCTAGAATGTCCTTAAGCTCCTAGATATCATAAACTAAGGTAGAATTGCATCATATCCACTAGATCATAATTTAATGTGGTGTAAGAGTGGGGGAATTCAAACCATTAGGAAATTGGAAAAGTTGTGAATCAGACACCTGTTCATATTTCCAGCTTCTTGAACTTCCAGCAATAAGGAAATGCATGCAGAATGCACTTGCAAGCTTGTCCCACGTGTTCACCAAAAGCTAGTGAGGCCCAGGTTCTTTTTCAATCTTCAGCCTGCATTTCCCAGATGTTGGATTTTAGTCATTGATCAAGTGCAGCATGTAAATCCTAATTCCAGCATGCTAGAGTTTGTTAACAACTTTTGAAAAAATCGCTTTATTATTTATGGCCTTACAACATCTAATCTCACTCCATGACCCATGAATGCATTACACTCCATAAGGTCCCTAGTCAGCCTGGCAGAATGGGTCACAGTTCATAACATCCCTCCTGCCACTCGAAGTGGGAGATTTTTTTCAAAAATTCATTTACATGGGGTAAAGCACCCCATCTTGGGGCCTCACAAGTATAAGGGCACTGGTGAAGCTCCTCTATGGGCTTCTTTACCCTACTTTACCCTGGACAGAAAAGATTGACAGCAGATTGAATTTCATGAAATGCTGACAGAGAAGTTATCCTGAATTCTGAATGGGATTTTCTAACCAGATCTAATCTCAACTCCAAATCATTCAAGGTAAGGCCTTGGTGGTAAAAGGCCATACAGAAACTCCAAGGCTTGCTACGAGTCAGTGATGTGTGTACCTGTGTCCTTGGGAGCAACTGGCCTCACTCCATTGCCACTATGAAGGCAATTTGCACTTTAGAAACACTTGAAACATCCATTCTTTTGTGTCATTCCATAATAAGATCAAAGTGCAACCATGTACTGCAGAATAAAATAGAACCAACTTGAGATAAAAATGTGAGCATAGAATTTGAGTTGTGTCAAAATTAATGGCTGGTTCATTAGTGCATTTACTACTAAATGTGTCATCAAATCATCTTCATCTTGCTGGAAGTTTTTGTCATGTTGGAGTAAAAAGCATATGGTTGTCAGCAACTACAAACAAAACAAAAAGGAACAGGGCCTACGACTACTGAGGAGGATTGTTGGACAGAGCTTCAGCCTCAGCTTGGGCCATTGGGTCAGTGGGTTCATCATCAATTGCCTCAGTTTCTCCACCACGAGCCTCTGTTAACTTTTTTCTATCTTCTGCCTCTGCAGCTTCTATGGTAGCCTGGTGTTCAGCTTGCAGGCGCTGAAGGCCCTCTTCTTGTTGCTGTCGCTCAAACCATGTGTCTGCATCTGCCCACACTGCAAAAGACGTAGAGGAGAACCATATAAAATTAGACAAAATTACTCATTGGAAACAAAATCACAGAGCAGATAAAAGAGACCACTTGTAAGCATTGATCAAAATAGCTTCTCTCCTTTCTGCTTTGCCTTTTTGTCTCATTCAACATGCTGCCCTACCCCCTTAAATCTATTGGGCACTCACATGATTACTTTCACATTGCCAATAAAACTTCCTGAAGTATCAAATCCCAACTTTTTGCAGGGACATAAAGTGTGGAGCTTTATTTCTAGATAGTCCATCCTGAAGAGGACAAAGCAGGATGGACCTCCTTTGTGGCTGCAACTGCTGAGCAGTGGCTATGAAGATGGTAAGTTGCTGTTGTGCTCTTACAAACAATTCTTTTGACAAATTTGACAAGATATAGATGCTGTACCCTTGGGCTCATTTTACCTTCTCAATAGAACTCCAGCTAAAAAACAGGAGAAAATCAGCTAGCAAAATTTGATAGCAGAAGATATGAGAACCACAAAAGAAATCACGGATTGCATACCTGGTTGTGAGGCCCAGCCCTGCTCACCACCTTTGATTTTGATTGGTTGCGCATAGTTGACAGTTAGAACACGACCATAGAGCTCTGCATTGTGCATGTTATCCATGGCTGCTGCTGCATCTTCTTTATCAATATATGTCACGAATGCAAATCCACGATGCTTTTGAGTGGACTGATCTAGAGGCATACTCACATCTTTGATATCTCCAAATGGAATGAAGGCCGCATGCAATACCCCTTCTGTTACATTTTCTTCCAACCCACCTGTTACAGCAAAATTGCTTCAAATTGGTAACCCTCTAAATTTGCAAAACCTCACTGGTATCCTCCTTGAAAATGCAATAAGGCTTAGTAATGGAGGTGATTGCTGCATGGATTCATGTAAAATTGCAAATTTGGAAAAGAAACAGCTGTAAACTATCATACTAAATGACTAATTAGCATGTTGTCTTAGTCTTCCTCTGATGTGTTTTTACACAGTCAGAGCTTCAACCAGTGAGGGTTGTCCCATACACCTCTCTTGTTTGTGTCTTATAATGCCTTCTTGTATTAACTTTATCAGCAGGGGAAAATCTCGTCAAGATAAAGGGAGAAAGACAGACAGACAGACGAAAAAAGAGTATACAGAAGCTGTGGGAATGGACAGCACTTCATCCAGAATGGAATGCTAGGCAAAAGATGAAAGACTCACCAACATAGAGAGTCGTCTTTGGATTAGTACCCATAATGATAGGTTTTTCTAACTCAAGAATGAGCACCACCACGGCGAAAAAAGTCCTCTGAACCCCAAAAGTCTCTTGGACTGCAAAACACAAGAGTGAAAATGCAAGCGACAGCAACAGAAGAAGAGAACGTGCGAATTTAGGGTTGGATCCGAAATCCTAGTTCGAGGATCTGTAGATACGTATGCACCCCACAAAATCCTCTGAGCCACAAAAATCTCTTGTACTCCAAAAACACAACAGTGAATGCAAGCGGTAGCAAGAGAAGAAATCACTGAGTACAACATGCAAATTTAGGGTTGAATCCGAAACCCTAGTTCCAGGATTTGCAGAGGTTTTGTACTAGTCTGGATTTCTAGGCACACAGTGTGTGTTGGGGGAGATAGTTTGTTTCCTACTGAAATCAGGACACGAGCATGAAACGGAACTCGATGTTATTGTCCACCTGTGAAAGCTGGTACTAGGGTTTCAATCCACCACTGTTGGTATGCTACACCTTTGTCTGAGAATAGGATATGGAGAAGAAGCTCTGAAGATAGAGGAAAACTCGAGGACACTAACAGCTTGGATCCTGCTCTGAGCAGCAGATCAGTTCTCGCCCACAGATCAAATCTCCTCTCCGTTGCATTCCCAAGCTCCTCGCGCACTCGTGAACTGTATATCACAGCGGGAGAGAGGAACGGAACCCTAATCGTTAAACCCTAAACCTTAGTCCTTAAACCCTACACCCTAACCTGATAGGGGGAAAACTAAACCCTAGTTTCTCTTATTAAAGGTGTCCATTTGTTTTGTTTCATTTTTTAGTTTTTTAAAAATTGTAGGAAGTTTTTTAATTTCATGAGTTCATGTTTGCAATGCCAATTGCACAAATCAATATTTATTTTTCTTCACTTGGAAGTTGGCAATGTGCCATACTTGTATATTTCTTTACCCTTACTTAAATAAAATTTGCAAAACCTTTATACCTTTACTTGGTTGATATATATATAT
>Ga0116228_10003549_pt1 | contig 13724 bp, 12 predicted proteins | sample S1TSphfallax_2_FD_89694 | JGI IMG/M metagenome (GOLD analysis project Ga0116228, IMG submission 89694) | Host-associated microbial communities from peat moss isolated from Minnesota, USA - S1T2_Fc - Sphagnum fallax MG | ecosystem: Host-associated > Plants > Peat moss > Unclassified | place... | reverse complement strand
TATATTGATGGTTGGTTGGAGTATGAGCAGCCAAGGTTAACCTATAATAACTCAAAGCATATTATTCACCGAAAGACTCCAAAGCCAGCTTTGACTCTTCCTGGAGTGGAGCTGCTGTGAGAGTCTCCTTAATTCACCTGTATGTAAGCACAACCCCTACAATGATGTAAAACTTGGCAAACCTTATTGTGACCCGACTACAACAAGGAAGAAATAGAAGGGAAAAAAGAGTTGGGTCTTTGAAATTGGAGAGAGCTGGCTGCTCCACAAAATAGGGCATGCTCAATCCCATTGCTGTCTTGATACTAATGGAAAAAGTTAAGACAAGGTGCCCAACAAGAAAAATTTCCTCCAAGTTCTTGAATGTAACCACTTTCATTATAGAGTCCTTGAAATTGGATGTTTTTTCTAATAAAGGACTTATGGTGCACTGGTTGGTTTATGCTAGTGGAAGGAAGTATTGAGGTCTGGGCTCTGAACATTGTGTTGAGACAATTTCACTACTTGTTCATCTTTCTAAGGAGTTGATGGTTTTAAGATGTTAACTTATGTGAAATGCTTTAAAACTAGTTGGGAAAGTTGAGGATGGTGGACGATGGGTGAAATTGAAAAACTTTGAATCTTGGAAAGTTGAAAAATGGATGAAATTGAGAGGTCTTGAAATGTTGGAAAATGGATGAACCCAAGGAAGAAAGAGAAGGTTGGATTTTTGTCTTTTTCAATTAGTTTCACTAGTGGGTACCTGTGACGTTCGGACACAATTCACCTGTGTCCAGTCCCGTGCTCAGTTCGTGCCCAGTCCCGCCCGTGACCGTGCCCAATCCTGCCCGTGACCATGCCCAGTCCGTGCCCATGCCCAGTGCGTGCCCAGTTCTCACCCGTGCTCGTGCCTAGTCCGTGCCCAAGCCCTGTCATAGACTGACAGACCAAGTGAATTAATATATATGATTTTCATCCATCATCCAACATTCCAAAAATCAATCTCTCTAAGTTTATTCATTGTCCAACCACCTTAGCGGTAGTGCACCAACTTCAATCTTCCTTGGGTTTACTCATTGTCCAACTTCCTTTGAAGAAGTGGATCCATGGGTGAAGCATGGGAAGATAAATGTTGGGGCAACCTCCAAGTTCATCTATTTTCCCATTTCTTGAGGTTAACCACTATTAAACTTTATGGGGGAATCTCCCCTAAGTCTCTCATTGTCCCACTTCACACATTCACCATGTTAAATAAATGTTCATTTATTTAATTGCCTAATTAACTTGTTACCTCTTTTCAAAGTGACTTTGATCACGATTTTGCTAGATATGATATTTTTTAATGAACACATATTAGCCCATAAAATCCCAAAAAAATGCATGGTAGATATGCAACGTGTTCATAAAGGGTATTTCCTACTAATAGGCAGGGGATAAGAATGGCAAACACATGAATATTTGCACACAAGTGAAAGTCAGAAACAACACACAAGGTTCTTGAACAAAGATGTGTTATTTTCCAAACAAGATCTATGGATGCAACAAAATTGACCACTTGCCATGCAATGGGGATGAGTTCTAGGGTCCATATCGATCTATTGTTCAAATTAAGATTTTTAGGCCACACCATACCATTGTGCAAATCGACATTAAACACATTTCTAACAACAAGAGACATAAGTATTAATATTAATGAAGAAAATTTTGTTCACAAATTAGGATCATCTTTCAATAAATGAGGATTAAGGCATTTAGTTGATTCTAATGCATGCAAAAGTGAAATATGAAATTAACATCAGTTGTTCATGAGTTGGAAGCTCCCTAGTAACAATGTCAAAATTTGAGAAGATTAGCTAGTTAATGATGTGTTAAGGTGATGTAAATTAACATTGTGAAAATTACAAAATTTGCAAGCAAGGTAATTAAGCAAAGATAAAGTTTGATTCAATGAAAAAATTTCTTCCTTTTACAACTTGGTAGCCATCAATAGAATCAAGTCTTATTCATTCTATGGTGGAATCAAACAAAGAATGGGCCTATAAAATTTCATGTTAGAAAAAATTGAAAAAAATGCCATGTTTTCTTTAATAGTTTCATGATGATATAAGTCATCAACAAATGCAATAATGAAGTGTAGGAAAGAAAGAAAAATCAACTCAAAAAATTGGATTGGTAAAAACCAAACATATCAAATCACACTATTATGTAAGTTATTTAACAATACCCTCACATTACATCGGCCCAGGGTTGTAAATGCAATCATCTTTTCAAGGCAGGACAGGCCAATGTCAAGCCTTACACCAATCAGTGCCTTGGTTCAACCATGTTCCACCCCTATATCATCCATATCAACATGTATCCACCCCAACTGGATACATGCCACATGTCATGACCCATCAATTCTTTGCACCATGGCTTATCAAAAGTGTCACCATTCTTAATTTGAATTTCTCCAAGAAAATGTTCTAACCTCTTTTGAGCTTAGGGTGTTGATGGAAAGTTCAATTCACCAAACTTTCAAGAATGGGTTGTTGAGGTGAAGCAATTTGCCAATTGATCTTGGGAGCAACTTGTGTGATGGTTTTAACATGGCAAACTCTCTTCCCTTAGACTATGTATCGTTGTACAAAATCAAACATTCATGAGACTTCTAGGGACATGTTCTTAAGCTCCAACATCCTCATCTTTGGCCCATTTCATCACAATGACATTATGTGGATTGTGGAGACAAGGCAATGTAGCAAACCAACAAAGAAATAGAAGAAGGTGCATGTGGCATACTTGCCATGGGATTGTGTTCAAGAGTTCATTAAGTACTAGAAAACAAGATTGAAGGCACATTCAAACAAAGTTTGGGAGGAAAGAATTTAGGGTTAATCTTCTAGGATCCCTTGTTTCCCCATGTTGGAATAGCTTTAGTGAATTGGCAAGGTAATCATTATATTCATTGCAAAATTCAAGCCTTTCAATTTTGATTTCATTTTTCTATTTCTATGTCTTACTTTCATCATGGGTTGTTCTATTTTTTTTCTTTTCTACATGTATCATTGTTAGTTTGGGCCATAAAAGAAAATAGGAATTGTGCAAACCATCACCATAGAATTCCTCAAGGAAAAACAAACATAAACTTGAAAGGCAAGTATGTGCTAAATGGAGAAGGTCACAAAGGCCTTTGAATGTCCACCTCCAAGAAGGGTGATTCACATAAGAAGGGATGTTCATGTTTTTTCATAGTGAAAATTTTGTATCTTGAATGTGACATTGTGGAAATCTTTTTTGTAATGTTAAAACATGTCAATAATGAAGGTATCCTTGTTCATGGGAATGATAGGCTTGGTGATTAGTACGTTTTTGTAGGTCATGTACTAGAAGAAGCCAAAACATTTGTAATGGAACATATTTGCTTAAGGCTTTCAACCTCTCAAATCATGGCCAAACATAAAATATGTGTGAAAGATAGCGGGTGGTGAGTCAAATTGTGATTTATTTCTTTGTGAACAAGACATTTGTGACCTAACAAGGAAACTAGCCAATGAAACTTATCAAAAATATGAAAATGATGTTAAATCAGTTAGGATGCGGGTCCAAAAAAATAAGGCCAATGTTTTCTTCTTCAAAGAATTTGGCATATAGGTCAATAGTGGCCTTTTTAGCAAAAATGTGCATTTTACAATAGGGATTCAAACACCTTGGTAGAAGGAGCAAATGTTCAAACATGGGCACCGAAAAGGGGTGTCAATGATGCTACATTTGGCACAAATAGAAATAAGGTACTTTGTAATTCCTTAACATTGTAGTTATTGTATCATGTTTTGATATTTCCAAGTATTTTTTCCACCAATTCAACACTTAACATGTTTTCATTTTCTTCCTTGAACTATTTTCCTTTGTAGATCATGATGGTGTTCAATGATTCGTTCAATGGTGTACATGTTGAATAGATCTTCACATCAAATTCAAAGCAAGTTAACTTGTCCCCATGGATGTTGGCTATGTGTTTATTCAACATGGTAATATTTGTAAACACCAAAGTGAAAGTTTTGATAATGCTCCACCTAGACCTTGCAAAAGTACCATTACTTGATACTATAGAACAATGAAAGGCACATTAAGGGGGGATCCAAAACATGTTATATCCTCCACTAATGAAGGACCCTTCTTCATGTAACATGCAAGCAATACCCTTACACATAGCTATTGGAAATCCAATGCCATCACCCAAAATAAATATTGTGAATGAGATACGTCAAATTGCATTGGAAATGGTGAATGTTGCAAATGACAACCAATTGTTGTTGGATCACCTTCTTGTTGGATTTTGACATGTATTAGGAAGTCAAGCATGGATTGCTTGATCTTGATCTATCCCAACTTGAATTCAAGTGTAATCTATACAACAATAGGTAGAGTTTTAAGAGGCAATGTGACTTCCTTGATAGAATAAAGTTGATACATGACTAATACCTTTAAAGGCCAAAACCTATAACAAGACAAATTCATTTGTTACTTGCAAATAATGCACATGTATATGTTACTTGTACACGTGTTATTGACTACATTTTGAATATTGTTTACATGTGCATCTATTGTTAAACACCAAACATTAAAGTTTTAATCTTCCATATTTTTCCTTATTTCAAGTTCTTCCTCCTTTTTGTAATGATGAATTAGTGCCATGTAGTATGTTTTGGTTATGTGTTCAAGTTGCTAGAAATTAGACTTATTATATAATTCCCACCTTACACATGATGACAACACCTTGGTGCCTTGCAAAAAGGTGGTGTTGCATGTTGTGTATCATCATACATACTTGACCCAATGATATGAATGTCATGTTCCTCCTTTTGCAAATAAGCCACGCAATGACATTTTTCCTTACAAAAAGATTGCCAAATATATTAAACAATAGCTTGTAAGTTCTTTTCATGTAAGGATTTAAATTAGAACACATGAGCTATACATACAAAAAAATTGTATGTAAAGAACTATAACGCATGTAAAAGAAAACCTTTTTAAACTAGAAATATTTGAAATCTAAAATAAATGTACCCACATATTTAATTAATACACATTGAGGTCATTGTTTTCTTCAATTTCTTTATGTTGAACTATGTCTTGAAAATATATCTACATGTCCCTCCCACTATTAATAATCCCATTTTGTAGTTAGATTATAAGGTTTAATGAATTAAAAATATATATGAAATTTTTTTTATCGAAATTCAATAATTACTATAGGTTCCAATATTCAATTACCCCATGTAATAGTTCATTTAATCATAATTGACAAAGATTATTATAAGTTGAACTACCTATGCATCATGACTCAATCATGTAGCTTCCATGACTCATTGAATCAATAAGGTTTTGGGGCTCAATAAGTTATATTGCAATATTCAATTAATCAATGTATCAATATTTAGTCACATTTATGTAACAATATTAATTAGGTTGCCCATGTGATAGGGTTTTATGGTTGAAACATGAATCATGCATTCATCCAAGTTCCAACATTTAATAAATCACGTATCACAATTCAATTTCATGCAATTTAATCAATTATTATATATTCACACACATGAACATGTAATGTAAGACTAATTCAACTATATATTCCAATAGTCAATTAGCCCATGTATCAATATTTAATCACATTCATGTAACAAATATAATTAAGTTGCCCATGTAATAGGATTAAAACCATATGGTTGAATTATGGATCACACACTCATTCAAGTTCCATCTAATAAATCATGTATCACAACTCAATTTCATGCAATATGATCAATTATTATATATATACACACATGAACACGTAACAAAACTAATTGGAATGTACATTCCAATATTAAATTAGCCTAGGGTGAAAACATGGTAAAGTAAACAATTTTTAATCCTTGTCACAAAAAAAACAAGTAGCCGTTAACAAGTTTTAATGTATTAAAAATAGAAATATTTTTTAATTTAATGATCAACATGAGGACAATCTTTAATTTTATCACAATATCATTGATGAATCACATATTTAATATGCATTCAAGTATATTTTTAAAAACTAACTATATTTTTTCTTCTTTTTTTTTGTTATCCAAACCTGTACAAGTAGGTGAAAATAGATGAATTATTGAATATTTTCCATTTTCAACATGATGTAGCTCTAAAATGTATTTATAAACTTTCAATGTTTAAATATTATAATATAATACATAAATGTCTAATGAAAAAATAGGTTTAAACTCAATTTGACCAATCATTTTCAAACATGTTTGTTATTTATTACGTCAAAGTTTTTCAAATTTTGTGATCACCTCATTATAAATTCAAAGAAAAAAACCATGTTTTTATTATGTTATTTTAAATTATTTTAAATTTACTTTCTTTTACTTGTGTGAAAAATTGGACCATTTTTTGACTGCCTTGGAGATAATTGATTTTTTTATATACTTTACCATGCTTTCACCCCCAATGTATCAAATTTAATCACTCTCATGTAATGTTCAACACTAATTGAAATACTTGTGTATCATGATTTAATTTGAATAATGTTTTTGATTCGTTGAACAAACCAAGTTTTAGGATTCAATAAGCAATGAACCAAGATTCAATTAACCGTATATCAATCTACATAATTTCATATTTATGTGAATACATTAATTAGGTTGCCCATGTATCAAATCAATTTAATTAAATCAACCAAGTTCAATGATTCATTCAATTAACAAGTACCACCATTCCATAAGTAATGTATAATGATTCCATCAATTATGTTTTAAGATTTGATCAACAATTATAAAATATTTTTAACATCCTCACAAAATGTGATTCATTCAACATGTTTAACCTACAATTAGCCTAGCTATGTAACATGTTCTCTCAAGTCACACCTTCAAATTGATTTTCACATATGAGAAACTACCAAAGTCTTTCATAATCACACAAATATGAAAGCCAACCACACAATCATATGTGATATACCCTAGATAATGCAAAATATTTGTTTCATTACAAGGAATAGAACATGTCACCCTTTATCAAATGTGTCTAATGCATTCGTTACCATTTATTTCCATCTTTGCCAATTCTATTTGTATTGACATTCAGCTTGTAGCTTGGGGGATTCATTGAAATCCATAACTTGTTGCCCCCTTCTATCATGTTACATGTTGTGCTAGCCAAATCAAAAGCTTGGGCACATGCCCCTTCAAACATAATTATGTCACCAATGTCATGTTTTGATAAGCTTGGAATGAAAGGGGTCATCATAGCCATGGGAACTATCGACCACAATGAATTCATGTGCTATGGTTTTTAATAATTTCCCTTTCACATCTTGTAGCTTTAGGGGCGACCATACAAATTCAGACCATGTTTAATTATTGATGTCAAGTCTTCCATCACATTATTGTATGTATTCAGCAAAATGAGGGAGGTCAACCAAGTGTTGCAAGTTACCAACAAAAATGCAAGGATTGCCATGTGAATCAAGTTGAGATAATTATGTGCTGAAATTAGGGTTGTCACGTTTTAATTCCTCAATGCTGGATATGTGTAAATCACCCTCCATGTTGACATTCATCACCAAGTTTAACATTTGTAGCTTGGCCGATTCCAATTTTAGCATTTGGAGTTTTTGGTTGTTCATATTTTTAATGGTTATTTTAACATTTCTTGATTGATCACACATTGTTATAAACACATCATTTTTAGAAATGTCAACTTGTGACTAGTTTAACACAACAATCATGAACATGTCATTCTTTCCCCTTTACATGCCCTTCATGGACTTCATGTCTTGTAATGTGCAAGGTGGAGCCCATGTTGACATTAGTTGATGATGCCTTCATCCTTGTTTACATGTCCCACAATACACAAGTAAACACATTCACAAGAATTGTAATTTGTGTATACATTCATGTAACATCTTTATCTATGGCATATATAAACATGTTGTATTAATGGAAATACAATATTGTTTAAATAATATGTAAACTTAAACTTAACATTGCATTACAAGTATTAATACCAGATTAATATAAATTATATATTATGTTAGGGAACTTGAAATACTCACTGCATTTTTAAAAAACCCAACCAATTATGTATATGTTTTTTCAGCATTTTAAATATTTAAAGATTGTAGTAATGGCTTCAAAATCTTCACATAGTTGTTCAACAAAAGTCCAAGCATGAAGGAAATCATAGTTGATGTCATGTGCCATGTTAGAAACTACATGAACATGAACTTTTTGACAAGATTCAAGTAATGATGCCCACAATTCATCGTGGGGATCTTTTAACAACACCCATTGCTCTTCCACCTCTATCTACCAATCAACTTAATTCATAGTAGGTCTTGTAACACAAAACATGATAAATCCATCTTCCTTCAAGTAATTTTTTTACCATGTGTCATGGCATGGAAAGGTTAGTATTTGGTAGTCCCATCCATGATAACACATTCATGTGTGTTGCACCATGTTGGGGATGTGACAACAAACACTTTCCACCTATGCAAAAAAACAAAGACACTTGTACAAAAAAAATTAACCGTGGCATTGGATATGTGCTTGCCATTGGGTTTTCATTAATTAAAATTTCATGTACACCCTCTCCTTCCTAAATGGTATGTGTAAGGGGAAAATTTGGGAGCAAATGCAATAAAGTGGAGTCTACTACAAATACTTGGTAAAAAGGATGCCATTGCCATTTCAAGTGCAAAAGTTTTGGATAATGTTCCAAATCAAATTGGTCCATTTGTCTCTTCATATGATTAGACACTTGGGTGACATATTTTTCTTCCCAATTCCTTATAATCTCTTCATGAACATTACTAAGGATGACATGGTCTACATGTTCATAAAGAGCCTAAAATTCAACATCCACTTGTATGGGTTTTGTATTTGAAGCAATTGTCACTTGGACAACATTGGTCATGTGATGTTTACTTGTTTGTGGTTGGTCCTACACATGTGAACAAACACAAGTAAATAAATTCTAACATGTGAAGATTACATTGAAATTTGGGAGATACATGGGATGAAAACAAAATTGACAACATGCATACCACATGTCTTAACAACATCAATTCACCATATGTTGCCAAGATTTTTTGTCTAAAATTTGGGTTTGACCTCCCCTCACTAAAAGAAATTTGAAAATCAACAATTGAATTTGTGACTCATTTGTAGTTGTAATGGACACATGCGACTAAATATAGCTTAGTTGTTTTGGATAAGTGCCATAAGATAGTTAATCACAAAAGACTTAACATGACCATGACATTGAAAATGTAATCACAAACCTTACAACCAGGCTAGAATTTTTCATCCATTGCTATGGATGATTCTTAATATGACATGGAACCCCAATTTGTAATTACATTTGCAACTACGTTTGGAATAGTTGCATGCTACCAAATGTGCCATTGATGGGTGGTTAGGATTTAACCACGTGGTAATTTAAAAAACCAATGGCCATAAAATATGTGGTAATTTTCCATTTGTTCAAACAAGATATATTATAATTATAATAATTATAATATTATATTTTAAAAATAAAATATTAAAATAATTAATTATAATTTATCCTTAACTAAACTATAATAGGCAACCTATTATAGGTTAGGTTAAGGTATAATAAGCTACCTAACATAGGCTAAGTAGGTAGGTAGGATCCTATTTATTTTGTTGGGGATAAGCCTTTTGATTTGTTCATCCCAAGTGGCACATGCATTATGTTTATAGTGCATACCATGAATCTAGTCCTTTCTTTCAACTACTTATGTACTTTATAAGTTTGAAATTATAGACAAAAGATATGGGATAAATTCTAATGGAAGGGAAACATTACAACATTAAAACACTACAACACTATCACATCTTTTGTCCAATACAAAAACATTGTCATATATCTACACAATAAAATATTTACTATTTTCCCTAATTAATTATATACTACCTATCCTACTTACTACCTACTACCTACAAATTAACCTACCATATTAATTAATCAATTAATAAAAAAAAATTATGACATATCCACACAATAAAATACATACTACTTAACTTAACTACTTACTACCTACTACTACCTATCCTATTTATCACATACTCCCTAGGCTACATATTTACTATCTATTACCTAGCCTACCTAATAAATTAATTACCTAATTTACATTAAATAAATAAATATTTTAACATAGCTAATTAATTAATCAATTAATACAAAAACACTACAACATATTCACAAAATAAAATACCTCTTGCTTAATTTATAACCTACTTACCTATTACCTACTAGCACCTATCCTACTTATTACATACTATCTACTCTATATAATTAATTAATATGAAAGCATCATGATCACATATTCACACAATCAACTAATTAACCTACCTAATATTTATCCTACTTATTACCTACTACCTATTCTATTAATTAATTAAGGACCTAGCCTACCAACTACCTACCTAGTTTACCTAGCCTAACTAGGTCTAACTTTCATAGCTTAGCCTACTAGCCACACCTAATAAATTAGCCTACTACTACTTATAGATAACTTAGGCCAACTAACTAAATATGCAAGCTAGGCTAAACTACCAATGTGCATAGGCCTACTTAATTTAATGTATGAAAATCAATGAAAATTCAATGAAAATCATATTAGTCATAGGTTGTAATCTCATTTACAATTAGAATTTGGTTGAACCCTTCCTATAATTGCATATGCAATTACAACAAGTTGCAATCACATGGACGCATATGATTAATACACTAGTAGTCATTAAATAAGTTGTTTTGGACATTAGTTGCATAGTAGTTGCAAAAATATGGTTAGAATGGACAACATTTCTTCTAGTGTCTTTTCCACTTTGTTTTTCAATTGTGTGAGGTCCATTGATTGTAAATTAAACATGTCCTTGTTTATAGAATGTAGGTCCAATAAGTTCCATGGAATTCTTTTAGGTTGAAAAATGGGCCTTGGGAAACCTATTTTCATTTGGTCATTTGCCTTTTTCATAACTTGGATATGAAATGTTTCCTTTAATTTGGCCATGTTTGTAATTTGTCAAATGACATTGAAGTTAATTTGACAAGTGGGAGTATGCATATCTAACAAATAATCATGGCACATTGTAAGTTCCATTTGAAGCTTCTCATGTGGTAGCAAAAACCATGGCTAAAGGCAAATGCCAAATTCAACTGAAATGTTGGTTGGGATATGCATACCCAATTTAATGGAAATGGATGTCAATTAGTTGGGAAGATTAATTTGGGCGAGAAGTGCTTCTATAATACATTAGTTAATTTTATCATGATTATTTTGAAACATGATGAATTGTTGTCATAATCAACATCATGGAATGCAATTGCCTCAAAAGGGCAAGGTCTAGCATCCAAAATTGTTTCTAATGCCTTTTTGCACATGGTATGTCTAGAAGAAAGACCATAACATCCCTAAATTCAAGAAATCATTATCTTTTTACTACCATTTCTTTTGAATCACAAAGTTCATTTCTTGGTGCTCTTCCTTTTCAATCATATAATTCATGATAGGGCGTAGCTTTAACTTTTGCTTCAATTTGGCATCGGGTTGTTGCTTGGGTACACTAGGCAACAACTTGGATATGAAAGGCAAATTACAAACTCTAATTTCCATTTTTTCACTTGGAAGAAGATTCCTTTGATTGGATTTAATTCAAGAGATAAATTTAAGTCCCGCCATGATGCCACACAATCCATTGTAACATTTTACCCGAATATTTTCTTTAAGTTTTTAGATTGTTGTGCATTTGAAAAGGAAGTAAAGGTGGACATAGATTTTACCTCCATGGTTGTTTAGTGCTGCACATGGACAACCAATCCATCTATGGTCCAATAGATGCAACTTGTTGGAGAACAACAATTTTCAGTAGATGCATTGACAACCATCCCTTTTCTTGTTGCATGATTCATTTTTTATTCTACAACAATTGGCCTCCACATCAAGTTTTGTGTCATGTCGAGTGACAAATTGTTTGACCCATGCACCTTGTTAAATTAAATGAACCCAATAAATAACCAAATCACTATGGTGTGGAAAAGTTCAGCGCAACAATTTTGAATCCATGGCTTGTATCCATGGCTTGTAATGCAAGTCTTACACCTAGATCAGTTGCATCCAAATAAAATTAAATAAATTGTTAGAATTGGAAAATTGTTGAATTTCAAGTTCAACATTTTAAATGTCTATTAATGGGCTAGATGAACTATTCTATTTAATATTTTAGTTTTCAAAGTTACTCTTACACAATGGCAAGTATATCAAGAAAATCTAATGCCTTTTATTTGGCAGTTGGATGTCACAAAATCTTCAAGATTTTCAAATGATAACTTTTGATTTCACATTTACCTCTTGTATGCTTGCTTCATATTGTGTAGTACTCATATGACACAACCTTTTAGGAACAAGTCACTTTCTACTTGCAAGTGAAAGACAAAGTGATCAAATGATCTTGTAACATGAATTGAGGGTTACATAAACCCATTCACCAAGTAACCAAATAGCTACTTAATGTTGAGAAATAAATATTACATCCAAAGACATAAACCAACATAGTAGAAAATCATATGTAATGCATGAATGCACATTGTTGCATATGCTTTGTGTATATATAACAAGGTAATGAAACTAAAATATTTACTAGTAAATTTCCTTTGAGGATCAAAGGAGACTAACAATGTACTTGGTTGATGCATTGATAACAAATTAAGTGTCTTTTATTTCGACAAAAAATGGGTTGAGATATAATAGATACCTTGAATAATGTAGCAATTGCAACAATTGTAACAATAGGAGGTGAAACTCCAAGAAAATGCTTTAAGAGTCACACTAGGAAGAAGTAGGAGACAAAGCTCCCAAGAAGATGCTTTAGTAGTTGCACTAAGAAGAAGAGTTGTACAAAAAGAAGCTCTTCAAGTTGTTGGCACCAACAAGACTTCTATCTCCCATTTTGCACAATCCTTAGAAACTACTAATGCCACCCTAAAACAAAAGTTCTCTTGTATATATCTCCTCAGAATTCTCGATCCCAAGTTTCATGTTAAGTGAAATCCACGACTTCCAAGTCAAAATTATTACAATAGATAAATGAATAACCCAAACCCTAACATGTTTCAAAAAGCTGATATGTTTTACTTGTTGGTAGAACAAGCATCCCAAGACCTAAATGCGAGTCTAGTTCTTTTGAGAAATGCAGGGTCCACATATTGTTTGGTCTCCACATACCAGATTTGCCATGCATGGAGTCATGAGTCATGACATCACATGTGCCAAGTTTCATGACATGGGTCGATATATGGATTGGGAACATAGTTAAAGTAGGACTTGTGGTTCAGTTGGTGTAGGAGGGAAGGGGGTTTAGGGCTCATGTAGGTCCTAACACTGGCCTACCATGCCTTGAAAAGAGTAGCGCATTCACAATCCTGGGCTCATGTAATTTGAGGGTAGCCTTGGCATCATGGGATCATTCTTACTTCCTTAGGACATGGACCACAATTACAAGCTAAGGTAATAATTTTTTTTTTTTCAATTGTCCATGTCAAAAATATTACTTCAAATTCAATAGCTCTTGCACCTTTAGGTCTACAAATTATGAAATTACTTCCACAAAATCCTACTTACTCATTGAAGGCTTTTCAATAAATGTCAAATAAACGTGCCCTAATTTGCTTTCAATTTTTAGTTTTGAGTTGATTGAATCTTC
>Ga0116228_10003548_pt1 | contig 13725 bp, 9 predicted proteins | sample S1TSphfallax_2_FD_89694 | JGI IMG/M metagenome (GOLD analysis project Ga0116228, IMG submission 89694) | Host-associated microbial communities from peat moss isolated from Minnesota, USA - S1T2_Fc - Sphagnum fallax MG | ecosystem: Host-associated > Plants > Peat moss > Unclassified | place: USA... | reverse complement strand
GTGGTTGTCTTTATGTCTGAGTTTATGATTTAGCGGTTAGCGGCTATTCAATAGCCGCTATTGTGGCCACAATAGTGCGGGCGACATAGGAGTTTTGATCAGTTTCAACCACCAACCTGTCATTTTTGGGTATCATGAGTCACCAGACCCTCTTTCAGGAGAAGCATAAAATCGAATTCAGCCTTGCTCCCATTCAACGTGTGCAAGATGGAACCATTACGATAGTCCAATGCCTGTTCTGCGTGCACATTGGACATGAGAAGCGCGATGGCCCAACCGTTAAAAGGCAGCGCACGAAGAATGTCCAATTGTTCCAGTTTCCATCTCACCCTGAATGTTATAAAAGCCATATGCAATCGTAACACATTGATGAATGGGCGAATACCAGACTCTTTCTCGTGCAGACAAACTGGCGTATTTCAACAAGAAGGAGGCGACGAGGATCAACGTGTTTCTCAACAAGGACCGTGACAGCTTGACATTTGCTATATCGCAGCCAGCCATTGTCGATGATATTGTTGGGAATCCGTTTTTCAATCCCAAGGAAGACGAAGAAGACGACGATTCAAAACCGATCACCAAAGCGAACGCCATGAAACTGTTCAAGTTACAGGAAGACGGATCGTACCTGGTCATCATAAAAAACTCGTTGCATTTCAATCTCGCAATTGAACACGTGTCTGTTGGATTCTCGTTTCGCTAAACTACAGTTGTCATCACCCAACATCGGAACCTGTGCAAGAATTCAAAGCTTACGGGCCTCAACGATCACATGGTGGGACAATTTGTCCGAGTGCTCCTCGCCGTCGCCCTGCAGTCGATGTCCACCATTATGAATAAAAAACATGTATGGGCGTTTTCACTGGCTGTTGACGCCAGCTCGCATATGGGAGTCTCTCTATTCGATCAACGTATTTGAATTTGCATTGAAGGGGTGTTCTACAACCTCCATATGGTCCTGGTTCCATTCTTTGAACGACATCTGGCCATCAACTACGTGAAACTCATCAAAACCATGCTCAATACTCTCTACCCAGATTGGCGCTCCAAATTGATTTCGATCAGCTCTGACAGGGAGAACACGATGACCGGTCGACACGGAGGAGTTGTCACCCTACTCGAGAAGGAGTGCAACAACCATGTGCTCCGGATTTGGTGCATCCCACATCAATTGGACATTGTCGTCAAGAACGCCACGCAAGATGTTTTGGATCAAGCGTTCTACAAAGTAGCCCATGCCTATTCTGTTCATCTTTGAGTGCAGCAAAATCTGATCACAGACATGGGATCCAAATGCCCGAAAGACACGACGCGTTGGGTTGCATTTAGTAGCATTCTGCACTGGTTTCTTCAGAATTATCGCCAATTGATGATCCACAACGTCGCGAAACGCCCCGTTTAGGCACCGTCGGAAATGTGGTGGGTTATTGCGACTGTTATTTCACCATTGTTTGACAGGATTGCAATCACGTTCACCAAAATCCAAGCCCGTAACATCGTGATCTCGCAGCAGCGACAAGAAATGTCAAAATTGGTCGCTGATATTGCCGCAAGTCTAGACATCCGCCCCGCCACCGATGAGGCGTTGGAAGGGGTTGATCCGCTGACCATCATCACGCAAAGCGATTGGTTCATTCTAAAAGATTCTGTCGTCATGCACATTCAAGATCAGGGATCTTGGGTTCGTGACTTGTACAATGCTCTCTCTGACATTAACAAACAGACAACTTTGAAAGAAATTACTATCTTTGGGATTTCTATTGTTGCGAATGTATCGCAGGTAGAAGCCGAACATGATTTGAACAACAACGCCCGGGAGTTGGAAGCACCCCCTGTTATGCCCACGGATCTCGTCAAGATCCGCCCCACCGCATTCATCCAAGACGTGTTGGATCCATATCGCGCTCATCTCTCGAAACATTGGTCTCAACAGCAGATCGATGATGTGGAGAAAGAACATCGACAGTTGCGTGCAATATACGATAACGAGCCGCATGTCGCGAAGGCATTCAATCAGCATGACGAAAACACATTTTTTAACGATGTGTGGGACGTTGTCAAAGGGCGATTCAGTGGTCTACGCCAGTTTTGTGGTGGATTGGCGACGACATTTCCCAATACGACGGTTGTTGAAAGTGATTTTTCGATGGTCAAATGGGAAAAGAACGACACTCGCACAAGCCTGACCAACCTGGCGTTGGCTGGTATCATGCAGGCGAAGCAATTCGAGCTCTTAAAGGCCCTTTTCAAACGTCAAAACGCTATAAACGATGGCAGCAACCCTTGAAATTCACTTTCTGATGTTAAAATACACACACTTCCAATTCTGCCAAAATTACCCAAAGAAAGTTGCCAAAATTAAATTAATTTTGGCAAAGTTGGCATTTGCCATAGACTATGAGGCCTGGTGTAACCCCAAGGTAAGTGGGTAACTGAAGCACCTAGGTGGCATCCTAGGTGGCACACACCTGTGCATTAGGCACGGGGTTCACACTCGTCTTAGTTTATTTTTGCAACTTTGTTTTCTCCTCGACCTGCACCCGGTTTTTTTTGGGAAACTTGTCCCACCCACCTACTACTCCCCATTGCCCTTCACCAACCTCCTCACCTATTAATTTAAAATGTGCTACTCTCATCCCCACCCATCTACCCACCCTTCCACCGTCCTACCTACCAACACTTTAAGTAGATATCTACCAAACCCCACCTACATGGTTACACCTACCTACATGGTTGCCACTTCAATAGACCCTCAACAATTGACAATGATGAGGAACGAATAAAATGAAAGTATTGCATGGAGCTTGCTTTTGTTCATTCAAACAAATAAATAACATGTCGATTAAAGTATTTAACACCCCTTATATAAAGGTATTACAAGTTTTATTCATAGAGTGTTTTCCATGGGGGTATTGCAAACCAAGTGGATAATCAAAGCAATACAAAACTCCAGTTCAATTTATATGCATTTAATGCATGTTGTACTCAAGTTCATACAAAAAAAATTCAATGAATGTGCAATACCCCATTCTAGGTATCCTTGAAATAATTTGGGCTCCATATCATTTCTTTTGACAATTGGAAGGGTATTGCATAGCCTTATCAAAACCTAAAAGGAATGTAATACCCTTATTGGGCTACATCATAGACACCATGGGCTGAATTATTTTGGTCTAGGCTATTTATAGAGGTATTGTTCATGCTCAAAAAGACTCAATGAACATGCAATACCTCGCTCAAGGTATCCCATAAATACATTGGGCTCCATAACATATATTTTGACATGTGGAGGGGTAATGTTTATGCGCAAAACTATTCAATACACTTGCAATACCCCTTGCAAGGTATCCCATAAATACATTGGGCTCCATAAAATATCTTTTGAAATTTGGAGGAATATTGTATAACCCTACTAAAACCTAAAAATGATGCAATACCTTCAATGGGCTAAATTATTTTGGTCTAGGCTATTAGAAGGGTATTGTTCATGCATTACCCCTTCTAGGTATCCCAAAAATCATTTGGGTTTTATAACATATCTTTTGAAACTTGTAGGGGTATTACATAACCATACCAAAACCTAGAAGGAAAACGATATTTGTATCATATTGCGATAATATTTTAAACCATGAAATAAAAGGATATTTTTTAAAATATTTATTCCATACTCAATATAACATGCCCTACATATTGATTCAAATAAATGAAAGTATTACAAAGTTTTTCACATTGATGGTAGAAGGTCATTTGAACAAAGTTATGGAATTTAAATGTAATATTTGCATCATCATGGTATATTTGCATTCACCATGAAACATAAGAATATTTTTTAAATATTTGATTCCCTATCAATATATCATGATATTCATGTTTTCAAAATTATTGACACACCCCCAAATTCCTTGAAAAACTCAAATGTGATTCCCAAAATGAAGACAATAAAACAAAGAGTTAAGGCACACTCCCTAATTCACAACACTTTGTGGGGTACGAGAGGAGTGTTGGAGTTCCAAGATGAGGACTAAGACAAATGACAAGTGTGCCAATTATTCATATCAATCTGCACAAACCAAACAACAAGTTGGTTAGTGCATAATTGGAACATTTTTTGGTGCATTGATGAACCATAAACATTCACGAACTCACAAAATTCATCATAGCCCAAACTTGAGGGAAGCCACCACCTTCCCCCTTATAGTATTTTCTATGATTCACCATGAGGGCTACACCCAAATGGTGTTTTTCTCGAAACTCCCAAGTCGAGAGTCTCGTAATTCTCAAAATTGAGACTCCCACCACTTTGGACGCCCATAATTTCTTTTGAAGACCTTCAATTGAGATGAGGTTTAAAGCAAAATTATAGCCCTTGTTGAGAACTTTTCAACGATATGTGGCACGCCTCCTACGCGCATGTAACTTAGGGTGATTTTTGACTTTTAATGGTCGGGGGTCACATTGACACTTTGATTCTTGGCCCTTTTTTTGGCCATAACTTGTGTTTTAAGTAGTCTAATGGACCATGCAAGCTCATTTTAAACATCTAAGTCTTAAGATTTTTTCAATGGTATAAAGATTTTTTCAATTTAATGAGTTTTGACCTTTTCAAATTGTTTTCTGAAAATTCAAAAATCTATTGGGATTCCAATTCTTGAAGTGAGAATCCACTTGGGAATGTTTGGCCCCATTCTCTCACTTTCCCACATTCTTGGAAATGTGAATGTGACTCCCAAATTGCACTTTTATCCTGCACCTTTCCATGCCTCTGTTTTGGTTGTGAACCCAAGGCTAAAGTCATGATACTTATTTATTCACCTTACAATATGATTTAACATATTAAAAAATGACTGTAATGAAAAAATTGATCACATTGATGGTAGAAGGGTTTAAGGTTTAATGTAAAATTTACTAATTAATGTTAGAATTCAAAATTTGTCAAAATCAAAAAATTAAAAACTCATGTTTAACATTTTTTCAATGATGTGCATATTTATGTTTTTCCTTTTCAAAGTTGTAAACCCATTTCAAAAATATAAAAATAATTTTTTTAATTTAATAATATTTTAATGATTTTTTCTAAAATAAATTAAAACACATGTTTTTCTTTTTTTTAATGGTTCACATAATAATAAAAATAATCTCCCCCATATATTAATCCTATGTATGATTGAAAAAAATTTAAATTTTTTTTTGACATATGATAAATAATTTCTAACTTAAAATAATTATATAATTGGTCGGTAATATTTTATATTCTATAAAAATATAACACAAGTCCTAATATAAATTTTATTTTTTATGATGTTTAATATTGGTTTAAATATTGGTCTAACTACAATTTTATTTATAACATATTGAGTATTAAATAATATATAATTAATGATATAATGGAATTATATTTTTGATTCACTTTAATACATAAATGTCTTCATATTTATTTTAAATAGGATAAATTTTGATTATATATATAAACATATGGTTCTGTATAGTGAAATATTTTTTTTGTAAAATTTATTCTTAACGAGAATTAAAAATTTCCAAAAGATAAGTTATTAACATTGTATATTTTATTAATATTATGTAAATTTAGTTTACAATGTACTAAATGATGATATACTTAATTTATTAATGTGTGAAATGATATTTTTTGCATTTATAGAAATATAATATTTGCATAATTATTTTAACTTGCTAAAAATTTTAATTAAACATTTGATGGAAGAAAAAGGTGGGGCAAAGGTGGGGTATTCTGTAAAGGTGCATTCTTCAAATGAGGCCTTTAGAACATTGAAATTTCTTCCAATTGTCATTGTTTAAAATTTGAGTTCCAAATGTTTTTAAAATAACAATTGGGCTCATCAATTGGGCTATGGTATGTAATCCTCTTGTAATGGATGCAACATGATTTTACCCAGGATCCACTATTTGAATCTTTGCATTTATGATGAGTATAAACTAAAGTACTATCAACTTACAAAAAGTTAAACCCAAAATATTTTTATAATCACAATTTTGTTTCCATTTTCATGCATCCACTATATCAAAGGTGGTTGTTACATTACATGAATTTTTTTAGAAATCATCAACCCATTGAAGGCATCATCAATGCCATGGTTAGTGTGTGTAACATTGAATGTGGAATACCAATTTAGAAAGTTTTTGAGAACCCATATTTGGGTCAAATTTGTAATCTTCTTTGATTTTTTTTGTTGTGGTTTTCCTTGAGTACCTATTGATATACAATGACTTCATGAAAACTAGAAATTTAAACATGTAGAGTGAAACAATAAGCAATTTTTTAAACCTTTCAAAATTGGGACATTATCACACAATATCCCTTACAAATTTTGCAACAACAAAATTAAAGTAATAACCTCATTAATGGCCATAATTAATGGGTTGTAATCCAAATGAGTTGTGAGTCAAATTCTTCAAATACAATTGTAAAATTTCAAAATGGAATGTGAAAATAGTGCACCATGAAACCAATATATAAATTATGTAATTACTTCTAATATGAGGCTTTGGAATTTCATAACAAAATACTAGCAATGAAGATTTATAATCAGTAGTAAATGTAATCTTTAGTTCTTCCACATTAGGTAATGTCCCACATTAGTTGCACAACAAACACACAATTATTATGCTTCTTATGATTAACAAACAAACATGAGGAAGGAAATTGCCTATTCTCCAAACTTTTGAAAATTCTCTACCCAACAAATTGACAAGAGATTTGAAGTGGAGTTTTTTTAAACAAGATGATAATTGTCGCAACCCTAGCCTTGGGCTCGCGACCAAGGCAAGGGTTTGCAAGGTTGCGGGCCAAGAGGGAAGCCAAGAGTCCCACAACATATTCCCAGGAGTGTGAGAAGGTGTGAGGGAATGAACCCTCACACCCTAAGGGAGTTCCACATTGGGAGTTGGAGTCCCAGTGGACTCCCAAATCTTCAGAGGGAGATTGCAGGGGTCAAAAATTCATGGCTTGAGGAGTTATTTGTATCAATGGAAAGCTCTTGAAACTTAGATATCTAAAATGGGCTCGCATCGCCCATTTAGACATCTAAAACACAAGTTATGGCCAAAAGAAGGGTCGGGAGTCAAATTGGCAGTTTGACTCCCAACCACTAAAAGTCAGGAATCGACCCGATTTCCGTCCGTGCAGATGGTGTGCGACATACCGTTGAAAAGCTCTCGATGAGAGCTACAACTTTGCTTTAGACCTCATCTCAATCCAAGGTCTGAATGCAAAGTTATGGCGCCCCAAAGCCACGGGAGTCCCAACTTTGGCGATTTTGGGACTCCCACTTAGGAGTCCCGGGACAAAAAGTCATTTGGATGTGGGCATGTGGAGAGGTGTAGAGTATACTATAAGGGGGAAGGTGGTGGCTTCCCCCAAGTCTGGGCCGTGGTGAATCTTGTGTGTCCATGTTGCCCGTGGTTCGTCCTAGCACCAAAGGTGCTCCAACTATGCACTAACCACCTTGCGTTGGTTTTGTGTAGGTCTGTGTGAGTGAGTGAAGCTTGTCAACTCTTCCTAGTCCCATCTTGGAGCTCCAGCACACCCCTCTACCCCTCCAAAATGTTGCGAGCCAGGGAGCATGCCCCGACTCCTTATTCTTCCATTGTTTTTTGTTTGGGATTCACATTTGAATCCTTCAAGGAGTTGGGAGTGCGTCAATAGTGAAGTGTAGTAGTAACGATGTAAAAAAATTCTTAATTTGGTGACAACAGTATAGATAACTTCAAATAATCCTTTTAGGCACCCATATGCAAGCACTTGGATATGTGCTTACACATTGAACAAGCCCAAATTCTCTTGTGATGGAAAACCAGAATGTGCTCTATAAGAACATGGGAATGTTCTAATAAATCATAGGGCGGAGGAAGTACGTTCTCCATGTCCCACCACACCACTATCATTGCAACAATAGAAAAAAACTACAACAATATAATTAATTTCCATAATGTTCTAAAAATGATAATTGACTACAAGGAATTAGTGTTTGAGTTGTTGTTTATTCACATAGGAGGGTTTGCTTTTGGAAGCCTCCAAGAAACCTTCAATTCTCATTTCAGGTATGATTTGGACTAAAAAATAATTGGGTATGAGAATGTTCATAAGCTTTTAGAAGCCATTCCAAAGTTTGTGTGGATTCCAAAACTTTGAGAGGGCCAAGTTGTTGTGCAATGTTCTCAACACCTTGAGAAGCTAAACATGATTCAATCATGCAATCCCTTGTGAAATTTGAATGCACTAAAAAGTTAAACATCATTGTAATTATTATGATTAAGTTATTACTACATCAAGCATGATGATGTTGAATTTTCCAACTCTTGTTGAACACAACAATGATTCTATTGTGAATGGAACTACCTTAATATGTTCACCACCTAGATCATCAAATTGACATTTTGATAATAAAAAAATACATTAGATTTTCCAAGAAAAGACATTGGGCATTAGGTAGCTTGTCAAATGGCTACTAAAAATCATGTCCTTCATGCATATGGTTTGTATGTTACTTCATGTGACCATACTTGTCTATGATTATCAAAGTTTAGTACTAAAATCATTTTGGACATTGGGTGAATGTCCCCAAGATCCATTTCCATGCATCTTAGCTCCATGTGGTTTTTCTTTTCAAATACCCCTTATTCAATGATGTCATCATCCTACCCTAATTGAATATAATCAAACTATTGCCTTAGTCTTTGATGATGGTGGTGGCTAAAGGCTTTGGCTATAAATCACTCAACATTCCAAGGTCCCAAGCACCAGTGGGGTTCAAATCCCTAAGGAATGATGAACAAAAATCAACATAAAAAATGTCAATTTTGCCTTCAAAGTTTCTTTAGCCTTCCAAAACAAATCAAGATCAACATCCTATTGCAACCTCTACCCCATTACAATACCTTTTCCAATGCATAACAAAAACTAATCTAGATGTAACACTAAAACATTAGGTTGATCCAAGTTCAAAGTAACCACAAATATGCATGTTTCTCATGTGTGTTATAGAATTTCAAAACATGAAAGATGAAACTCCTATGGGGATAAACTAGTACCCCCCCCCAACACAAAAAAGCTAAAACCTTATTCACATTGCACAAGGTTCCATTCACACATGGCAAACTACAAAAACTAATTGTCTTATAGTAAATACCTAACACACAACATTAAAACCCATTGGATATCCATCCTTAGCCTTTTGAAGCATGTGTTAAAGGAATACAAGTCATTTATTGTGAAGATGCATGAAGATGCACCCAATAGTAAACTCACTTGTAATAACTTGGATATTTTGTGTGACATGAAATTGATTTTTGGTTTGCTATGTTGGAAATGACACACATTTACTAAGTTTGTTGAAAGGCATGATATTGTTTATGTATGATTTCATTGATGTTGTGAAGTTGGTAGAAGTTAAGTTGTACCAATCATATGTTGATCTTTAATTTCTACAAATTTAACAACCTTGCCTTTAATGATGCCACCAACTTTTGTGAATATCACAATGCATGACTATCCCTTACTTGGGTTTTAGATCTAAAAGGTGAGTGGTTGCCATGTACTTGTAAAATGAAAGGGTGTGATATGGCCCCACCATTTTAAAATTCAAGCCAATTTGATTTGCAAGCATTTTTTTCAAACTCACCATGAGTCATATTATTCAAGGAGTAATGTAGGAAGCAAAAGATGTGAACCTAGTTATTTGATGTGGCTAAAGATCATATTTTCTCCAATTTAGGTCCACAAGCTTAACAAGTACATGAAGGCTGTTCAAAGGACCATGATGTAAGTGTTGGGTTCAGTCAAGAATGAAAAAACCTTCAACAACTTATCTTTCATGGAAAATAAGTTGTTTAATCAACTAACCACACATTTTAATTGCGTGTTCACATGTTCACCCAAAACTTTCATACTCTCATTGATTTTTCTCAGTACCATGAAGCCATTGCAACATGGAAAGATATTTGCATTAGATACCATGTAAAGTTTTTTTTTTTGTAGTTGTTACTTTATGCTTACTTTCTTGTGAAGGCTAAGTTGTATATTCATGGTGTTGTTCACTTCTTATAAAATAGATGTTGTAATTTTCAACTTTTGTATGGATGTACATTGTGGGTGCAATTATAGGTGGTAATCCAAGTTGTGTGGGTGTTGGGGTTAGATGTTTCAAAGTTGAAATTTTTTTATGGGGATGTTTATGTGAGTGTATGACTCCTTTACTACATGAGCATTACCTTTATACATTAGGGTTCAATTCCCATGGAAATAGATTTAAAATTAATCATTGCATTGAGTAGTTCAATTTTTTTTTACTAGATAGCTAATATTTGGATGAGATGTTGAAACTTGATGCTCAATTTTTAAAAATTTATAACCTAACAATACAAGTTGCAAATGCTTGGATCTCCAATCAAATTTTTATTACTAAGGTGAAAACATGGTCAAAGAAGCCATGGGTGCCAAGGTAAAAGTCTTTTTCCAAGTACCACACATGATATGTGTTGATTTTGCATTAATTTATGACTTTAAACTTTGTATTTTGAATACCCCTTTTAACACTATATTTCAAATATGAATACATTTTGACTAAAAATTGATTTTATATCATGTATATTATGCATTCATGCCTTCTATAATATAAACATGAACAACTTTTGTTAGAAACACATTTTCAAAATTCATAATTTTCAAGGTTAGAATATACTTTTGAACCAAATGTGTTCAAATTGGTTATTAAAAAAAAATCATTAATTCAAGTCCTTTTGCCTTTCTAATAATCAATGTTAAAATCATCTTCAATTTTTAGAAAGAATGGTGCACATTTGGTAGAAAAAAAAGATGTTTAAAAAAACAAATTGTCCACTCTCAAGGAACTTTAAACATGCGAAAACATTTTTGATTTGTGTCCAACTTTGAACATGTAAAATTTTCAATTAATGAAAAATATTCCAAAAATAATAATGACAATCCAAACTATTATGTTTCATTTGTGATCTTTCAAACATACAAAAATGTAGTTTTAAGGAATGTCCATTCACTTGGGTGGCTTTTTTACTATGTTTTTGTTCACCAATACTTGTAATCATTTCAAGTTATTTATTTTTGATGACAAGAAAATTGAATAAATTTTATTGCCATTTTTTTTTGGGGTTCAATTTAATAAAAAACTTTTGAACTTGAAAACAATTACATCAAAAGTAGTACATTTTACAAAGGACTATGCCAAGGACTTTCTTAATAAAACATTTCTAATGATTAAAAAAATCACATGATAATAACCTATTACCCACACTCAAAAAACATTCATAATTTAAAATTTATGAAATTTGAATTTTTCTAAAATTCAAAGTATGTTTTTAAAATCTCAAAAGTTCAAAAGTCCTTTACAACATGCAAATGGCATGTAAAACACATGACATACAAAACAAAGTTATAAACTTATGATTAAAAAAAACTAAAACCCAATTTTTTTAACATATATTAAAAGGAATTGAAATTATGATATTTTTCAAGACAAAATGCATAATCTAGCAATAGTTTTACACTTTAAAAAAATCATAGTTTTTTGAAAAAGATGTCTTACAATAAAAAAAATTGATTGCCCAAATGATATACATATATATATATACAAGCAAGTAACTTGAAAATTCTTTGATAAAATTAATCTTCTCACAATATAGACCCCACCATTAAGAGAAACAACAACCATTTTTGCATCTTAGCAACTTCAATATCCATTCATACTTGAACCCTTTTTGGTGATTAAAACCAAATAAAAAAAATACCCCCTTCACCCACACCACCTCCCATAAAAAAAATCAAATATAATTTTATTTTTTTTGGGGGTCCTCATCTCCTCTATTTGCAAATGCCTTTCATTCAATTGCATCATTGTTTTAATGTTTTGTGTGTGCCTCCAAACACTATGAAAAAATTCAAAATTAGTAATGACTTGGAAATTAAAATTGCACATGAACTTTGTTATTTGTCCAACTTTCATCCACTCTCAATTTAATTTCCTTTTAATAGAACTAAAAACTAACATTGATTGACCCCCAAGTTTTCCCATTTGTTGCATTAGCTATCAACCTATGACCTCTTGATATTATTACTATGTACATACATTTTGACATTGGCATGTGTGAATTTTGTTCAACTTCATTTGGAGGAACTAACAAGTCAAATTTGGAGTTTAACCCCCCTTGTGTAATCATACCCTCACATAAATAACCAAAAAGAAAAAATAAACTTATATGAAGTTTGAACTTTCAACTAGGTTGAGTCCTAGGGTTAGGTCAAATTAAAGTTAAGTCATGTGATATTTATAAAACACAACAAAATTACATTAATTAATAATCTTGATCCACTTGAATAATTTGATGCACATTGTAACTATGTATTAACATCATGATTCATTGTACTAATGCCTAAATCAAATAATTTTCAAATGGTATTAAGCATGTAGAAATTGCCACATACATTTACACATCAAATTGTTTCAAATGAATCCAAAGTTGACAAGGTTTGTGTGTAGAATTTTTTTTTGTCATTTGTGGATATTTACATCTATTTGTTGTAAAAGTAAATAAAAACATCAAATATGTTTACAAGTTGCATAGTAGTTAGATCATGCACAACATTTAGTTTAGGTAACATGACACACTTATTATTGTCTTAGAAGTGTTAGAGAAAACATGAGATAATATATTTGCATGAACAAACATAACTAAAGGATTGTCTAGATCCAATTGTAGAAGGCTAATTCATTGATATGAAATATTTATAACTAGAATAAAAAATAAAAAAACATTGAAGAAATACAATGACATTAAAGCAATTTATGAAATATTTCAAGGCCAACTAATATGTGATTATGAACTATTTTTGCACCTACTCACAAATGGGAATTAAAAGCATACACTTGGGATGTAGTATCAAAAACCTAGAGGAACATGATCACTTACCACATGAGGTTGACTTCACAAGATCTCTTTCCCTCTTTGCAACTCTTGAACCATGTGTTGTTTTCATTGCTTTCCTTGCACAAGTGAAACTTACCACTGCACACCCTTTTTCGATATTTGTTTCTTGGCTCCCCCACACCCAAACTAATGCAATCACATAATAAAAAATATGCAAGATTAAACCACATAAAAGGCCATACCCACAACCTAGTTCACATGGAGTTCAACAAATGCAAGACTAGAACTAAATAGTTGAATACAACAATGATAGGAAATTCACAGACATCATATGCCACATTAGACCAAAAAATGTGAAATCACTAGTTGTTTTTTCACCATTAGAAAATCCATGATGTGCATAATATAAGAATATCCACAAAATGACCTTGTGACAAACCTGGTACCACCCAATCATGTTTTGCCCCAAGATAGGGTTTTTTTAATTGAAGAGTTTGTAACAATGTTGGGTAGTTTTAGGTTTTTAGTTGGGTTGGGTTATTAGAACTAGGCTCAGCAGGTCTACATGGGACAAAACCCAACACAAGACCTAACCTAGGTAAAAACAAGGTTGACCAAACTTGACCCAATGGGTGTTAAAAGCTTTTTAAAGGGTTTGAATGTTAAGGCCTATGTAAGAGGGTTTACCAGTATCAAAGCCCTTCTTTTTCAAATGAAGTTGAACCTTTTTGATAGTTTCATTTTTTGAAAATTCCAATGTAAGAAAATTGTTGGGATTATTTGAATTTGATT
>Ga0116228_10003546_pt1 | contig 13726 bp, 6 predicted proteins | sample S1TSphfallax_2_FD_89694 | JGI IMG/M metagenome (GOLD analysis project Ga0116228, IMG submission 89694) | Host-associated microbial communities from peat moss isolated from Minnesota, USA - S1T2_Fc - Sphagnum fallax MG | ecosystem: Host-associated > Plants > Peat moss > Unclassified | place: USA... | reverse complement strand
TTTTTTTTTCAAAAAGATTCTAGTTTTTTTAATATGTTCTATAATGAAAATAATTTTTAAAAAAAATTGTATTTTTGTTTGATTAGATGCAGGTCCCCCGGTTTTCCCCAAGGATTTCTTTAATAGAAATGGCACCTTGCCCGGCCCCCCTGCAGCGGCTACCTTGGCCGCCCTACCCTGCCCCTGCCCTGCCCTGTTTGTCACCACAAGGAATGGGCAGTGACTGGAAGAATCTTCCAGGCACTGCCCAATTTTTGTCCACACAGACAGACACCACGTTTGCTTTTATAGATAAGATGGTTACCTGGGAATTTAGATTGCATTCCTCTTCCATTGACCTATGACATAAACTTATCTTCAATCGGCTATTATGAAAACAGCAGGAGAGAATGAGGGGAAGACATTTGGGATAATCCCTTGTAGTACAGTTTCAGAAATCTTAGACTTTGTTTGTTTATCACCTATCTTCATAAATACTAAGAATCTCTCCATACCTGCAAACAAAGTCAACCCGAATAGAATTCAGAGATAACTTCATATTAAAGTTACACATGTTCAGACCTAGCAAAAACAAATCAGCAAGCATGAAAGAAAAGTAAGCCCATCCTGAACCATTAAAGAGAAAACAAACTCGTAGTATGGAACCTTACCTAAGGAGTCCAAGGTGTAAATCTCAAGCTGGATGTCAAGACCTTTTAGCACTAATTCAATCCCTGATGGACTTTTGCCTGCCATCAAGATCTGAAATCAATGAACATTCTCATCAAGGTGATGAACATGAAAGGCACATATATGCCAAAGTCCCATAAATGTCATGAAATGAAGACAGTGCAGAGTTGGGAGATAACAAGTCAAAACCAAGGTGGACAGTTGTTCAAAACATTGTTCAGGTATACCTGGCCTCAAACCATCCTTTATCCTCTTCTAAAGCTTCTCCAGTTTGGAATCATAAAAAGGGACACATCTTATCAAAGTTTCATAACATGCCACTCCCAAGCTATAGATGTCAACTTTGAAGGGATACTTCAATGATAAACTCAACTCACTTGACCACTTGGACCAACATGATCCTCTAATTCACCAAATAGTTTTGGTGTCATCCATCAAGTTGTCCCCCAATCCATCATTAACTTGGTATAGGTACAACTTGATTCTTTTCTTTTGGAGAGCCGAAAATCAGCCACTTTTGCATACACATGCCTTTCATGTTCATCACATTTGACAAGAATGTTCATTGATTTCAAATCTCAATGAACCACATAGTTTTGATGTAAGCAATTTTGCAACATGATGTCAATTGTTTCAAGAAACTCAAATGCGGCATCAAGGGTCTCATTGTCCTCCATTCTTTTGAGCAACCAATGGACAAAGATCCCCAAATCCATTGGTTCCATAAAAAGGGAATGACTTTGATACTTGGTAATGGAACAAAATAAAGGCAAAATATTTTTGGGTGAGACAATCCCACGAGAAGGAATGTTTTACATTGCATATTTTTGTTTTCTAGTCCATAAAAACATTTTTCTACAAAATGTTTTCCAAGCCATGGAACTTTGTGCACAATTGTAGATGTTCATTTTCCTACTTGATTAGTTGGCATTCACCTAAATAATAATTAATGTTTTTTTAAAATAATTTTGTTTCATCCAAGGTGTGTTAGGGTTTAATTTGATGATTTTTTGGTGTTTATAGGGTTCAGGGCACAACAAAGGAAGAGTTTGTTGCAAATGCAATTCAGGTTGAAATGTAACATTGCCATCTGTACATTACTTGTCATATAGTAACTGTTTATCGAACTAAACACGAGATTGTAGATAATGATATGGTTTAAGGTTTCCATTTTATATAATTAACTAGGTTTTTTCAAACCTGTCATTTTTTGGACAACCCAATTTGTGAACTTTGGTCCTTTGTATATTATAGATAATCTTTTTTTTTTCATTGGGTTTTTTAGCATTTTTTAATCCACCCATATTTGTACATCTTTTATCACTATAATATTTTCCTCTAGTCACACTTGTTTAATGAATATATTGTTAATTATATATGTCTTCTTTTTCATAATATTTTTAGTACTTTAAATGTAAGAATCAAAACTTAAATAGCCCATATGAATAGGTAACATTAATTTGTCTAGGATTTACAAAGATCAAAATGAACATTATACAATATTTATGTCATTTCTATTACATTTTTCATAAGGCCATTTCAAATATGCAATACCCACACATAGGTTTTGTAAATAGTGGTTGGTTTTTTTTACATCCATTGCAATAGTCACATATAGGTTTCATAAATAGTTTTTTTTTTCCATCCATTGCAATACCCACATATAGGTTTTGTAAATAGTTGTTGGTTTTTTACATCCATTTCAATACCCGCATTTAGGTCTTGTAAATAGTTGTTGGTTTTTTTACATCCATTGCAATACTTGCATATAGGTTTTGTAAATAATTGCTAGTTTTTTTACATCCATTATAATACTCGCATATAGGTCTCGTAAATAGTTGTTGGTTTTTTTACATCCATTGCAATACCCGCATGTAGGTTTAGTAGTTGATTTTTTAAACATCCATTATAGTACTTGCATCTAGGTCCATAAATAGTTGTTGTATTTTAACATCTTTTGCAATACCTATATATAGGTTTCCATTGTAATATTTATGGGATTCATATGACATATTAATCTAGTTTAAGTATCAACAAACAACGTCATAATTAAAGAATTACTAAAAAAATTCAAATAATGTAAATGATTGATTTTTTTTAAATAATCATTTTTTCAATATTAATTAATTGATTATTTGGTTGACATTAATTATTCATATAATTAAAATTTAGATCTTAAAATCAAATCAATAATTTCATATTTAATTAATTTTTTTAGGCTGATAAGTTATTCAAATCATTATTTTAAATACTTATTCATGATAATTTATTGTCATAAAATGAATTTAAATATATAAAAGGACATATTTTGGGTACCCAAACCACTTATTTTGAGATGACCTTACATGCGAGTATTGCATTTAAGGTTGATTCTTCACCTACAATTGTATAAATCACCTATGGATTATTTTTAAATGAACTTACATGTAAGTATTGCTTATAGGTTTTGGTTTTCATTGAAAGGCCACCTAAACTACATACTAGTTATTTTGAAATGACCCTACATGTGGGTATTACATTTAAGGTTAAGTTTACACTTCGAATTACATAAATCAACTATGGGTTATATTAAGATAAACTTTAATATGGGTATTGCATTTAAGGCTAAGTATTCATATAATTTTGCAACACTCGCACATGTACTTATTTTCACTAATTAGAAATTTCGCCTTAAATTTTTTGAATAATTAAATAAAATTTGTAACAAAACACAAAAGAAGGTTTTTTTTTACCATTTGGTAATTTTTCCAAGTAAAATTCTTTCACTTTCTTTAAAAATATATAAAATGACATTTCATTGTTTTACCTGTGCTTAAGCCTTAAAATTTTTGCTGAACATGCACCCTAGATTTACTTTAATAATTATAGACTTGTAAAAAAAATACTTAATTAATTTACATGTCCCAAATTCTAAACCTAAACCATAATTTTAACATTAAGTAGTAAATTTTACATTAAACCCTAACCCCCTATATCATCAATGTGACCAATTTTGCATTATGGTCATTCTTATATATGTTAAATCATATTATAAGGTGAATAAATAATTTTGAAAACATGAATTTCATGATGTATTGGTAAGGAATCAAATATTAAAAAATATATTTCTATGTTTCATGGTTAATGAATTATCACAATATGATATGAGTATTGCATTTAAATTAATGTGGGTTAAGAAATATTTAACTTTAACAACTATGGAACAAATGGAAACAAAGGATATTCATAATTATGTTATAGATCTAAACAAGTGATAAAATAAAAAATTAATACAATGAGCAAAATATAGAGTATAAACCTTAAGCCTTGATATATATGAACCAAATTCTTAAACATTAAATCATAAAGCATAACCTTAAAAATCCAAATGATATTTTTCCATAAGCCCTATTATAACCCTAATTATACAAACCCTAACGAAAAAAAATCCTAATGATATATGCCTTAAACCCAAAAAATAATACAAATTATATAATACAAAAATAAAATAAAATTTAAACATAGGAAAAAACTTAGAAACCAAATTTTAAAACTCTTAAACTACAAAGATTTATTGACCGAAAAAATTAACTTAATCTTAAAAAATAATCAAATAAATTTTGTAAAAATCCCCAAAAATATATATATGTTTATTACTTTTGTATGATTTCTCCAAACTAATTTTTTTCCACTATATTTGAAAAAGATATAAGATGACATTGTATTATTTCACATATGTCTAAACCCTAAAATTTCCCCTCCAAATTTAACCTAGTTTAGGTTAATTACTATAGATTTGTGAAAAACTCGCTAATTAATTTATGTGTCCCAACCTTAAACTTAAATCATAATCGAATAATAAGTACTTATAATAATTACATGAAAAGATGTATTGTAATGTTCATTCACAAATAAATTATGTAAACAAAATTTAGTAAAATATGCATTAATTAAACCAAAATGGATACAATTATGACATTGTTTCCACTATAAATTATTTGTAATACCTACATATGGGGACCTATGTTCATCATCCATGAATTAAAGGGAACTTTAATAAATGGATAGGTAGGATTAGATGTTGGAGGTGGGAAAAGTGAGTAGGTAATTAGTTAAATATTTGGTTATGTAAAAAAACATAGGTAGGTAGGTGAACATAGTGGTAGGTTGACGCGCTCCCAAGTCCCAAGTTAGGCCCAAGATGGGCCTTGGTTTCTAAAACAACAAAATTGTGGGGACTTGAGGGCACGCTCTCAGCTCTCAACACTAAAAGGGGTAGAGGGGCGTGTTGAAGCTTCAGGATGGGACTAGGAAGAGGGACAAGCTTTAGTTACTCACGTAAACTTGCATCAAACCAACCAACAAGTTGGTTAGTTTGCATTCTAGAGCACCATGGGTGCTAGGACAAGCCAAGGGCAACTCTGGACTCACAAAACTCACCACGGCCCAAACTCAAGGGAAGCCACCACCTTCCCCCATATAATATTCTCTACGTTACTCTGTGACACCCACATCCGAATGGCTTTTTGTCCAAGGACTCCCAAGGAGGAATCCCGAAACTGTCCCAGTTTGGACTCCCAAGACTTTGTGAATTCATAACTCTTTCCTCAGACCTTGGATTGGAATGAGGTCTAAAGCAAACTTGTAGCTCTCGTTGAGAGCTTTCCAACGGTGTGTCGCATTCCATCTGCACACACCAGGGTCGGGTCGATTTACAACTTTTAGTGGTCAGGAGTTAAACTACCAGTTTGACTCCCGACCCTTCTTTTTGCCATAACTTTTGTTGCATATGTCCAAATGGCTCATGCGAGGGCATTTTCGACATCTGCACTTCAATAGCTTTTCAATGACATAAAGAACGCATCAAGGCAAGGTGTTTTGACCGCTATAATCGAACTCTGAAATTTCAAGAGTCCCAAAGGACTCCCAAGTCCCCATTTTGGGAGTGTGAATGTCATCCTCACTCTTCCAAAAGTGGGGTTGCAACATAGGTAGGAAGGTGGGTGCATATATATGTAAAGTAGGTATATAGGTAGGTAGTTGGGTTAGTAGGCAAGTTAATAAGTAGAAAGGAAGTTCAAAGAACAAGTTAGATAGGTTATTAAAGTAGGTGGGCAAGTTAGTAAGTAAGAAGAAAGTTACACTAACAAGGTAGTTAAGTAGATAAGCAAATTAATACGTAGGAAACAAGTTACATTATCAAGGTGATTAGGTTTGTAGAGTATTTATGTCAATAGGGTGATTGTGTATATAGGGTTGCTAAATAGTAATGTAGCTAGGTTAATAAGGTAAATAGTTAGTACAATGGTTAGGTTAGTAAGGAAGTTAAATCAATAAAGTATGTAATTAACAAGGTAGTGAGGTTAGTAGGGTAGGTAGTTAGTATAGTAGTTAGGTCAATAAGATAATTCATATTAAGGTAGTTATGTTGGTAGGGGATAATTAGTAAGGTATGTCCAAGGTTGGTACTATATTTATGAAGGTAGGAAGGTGAATAAAGTAGCTATGTGTGAAGTTAGGTCTAAGAAAAAAACAACAAAAAACAAACGCTAAAAAAAAGGTACAATGGTCAACAATGAAAAGAAATGGATTATGATGAACCCCATCTAACGTCGAATGAAAAACGTAGCCCATCCAGTGGATAGAATGGCCAACTAGTGCATTAATGCTTACTAGTTCACTTTGGCCTTATGTTGTGACAAGAGTACATGTTAGTGGCTAGAATGAACCAACTTCCATGACTACACCATTTGGCCGTTCTATCCATAGGATGGGTTGTGTTTTTCATCCTCCTCGCCACCCTATGTTAACCAACATTCTACTATAATCAATTTTTTTGCTTGTTAACCTTTGACTTCTTTTTTTGCGACCAATTTTTCCTCAACCCTTACCTTCCATACTACCCTCCCACCTAGTTACCCTACTAACCTACATATTCTACCGACCTACCTCTTAGCCTAAACCTTAAACTGAACCAACTAACAACCAATCCCTTACCTACCTTTTCTATCATTTTTTGGCAGAACCTATATCTCTTATTGGTTAAACTTATATCTATTATTGGCTAGACTTCTATCTTTTGGCAAAACTTATATTTCTTATTGACTAAACTTTTTTTTCTTGGCAAAAATTATAATTTTTTCTTGGCAATAATTATATATTTAAAACCTATAATTGTTTTTTGGTTAAATTTTTTTAATTGGCAAAACCTATATCCTTTCTTGGCTAAAATTTTATCTATTGGCAAAACCTATATCTTTTCTTGGCTAAACTTATATCTATTAATGGTTAAACTTGTCTCTTTTGGCAAAACCTATATTTTTCCTTAACTAAATTTTTTTCTCTTGGCAAAACATATATACGTTTTTGGCTAAAATTTTCTCTATTAGCAAATCCTATATCCCTTATTGGCTAAAATTTTATCTCTTGGTAAAAATTATATATTGTCTTAACTATATTTTTATCTCTTGGCAAAACTTATATATATTATTGGCTATTTTTTTTTTCTTGCCAAAACATGTATCTCTCCTTGGTTAAACTTTTTATTCTTGGCAAACCTATATCCCTTCTTGGTTAAACTTATTTCTTTTGGCAAAACCTATATCTATTCCTAGCTAAACTTATAATTCTTGGCAACACTTATATTTGTTGTCAGTTAATTTTTTTTCTTTTAACAAAACTTATATCTCTTCTTAGCAAAACTTTTAACTTTTAGCAAAACCTATATTATTTTTTGGCTAAACCTTGACCTTTCAACAAAACATTTATATTCTTTGGCTAATTTTTTACCTCCCAACAATTCTTTTATATCTTTTTGGCTAATCCTATACCTTTCATCACAATCTTTTTACATATTAGGCAAACCTTTACCTTCCAACAAAACCTTTTTATATTTTGGGTAAACCTCTACTTTTCTAAAGGGAAAAAATAATAATGGAATTTTCAAAATGTAAAATGAACTTCAATATGTTTTTTTAGATAAATCAATCAAGGACATAAAAAATAATGTTGATTTTAGTTAGAACAAATAATTAAGGAAGTAAGAAAAATAAAGTAAAATTTCAATGATTATTTAATTCAATCACTTAAATCATAAGAAAATTAATATAAAACATATGATTTTCAAAAGAGGGTTAAATTTACATATAAAGGTTGAGGGTTTAGATTTTGGGCATTCCAATACTCGTGTCAACTTTAAGTTTTAACACCATGTTTGTAATGGCTTGGAGTTCCCAAAACTAACACCTACTATATGGATAACATGTAGGTATTGCAAATTATGGCAAATATTAATAGTAGTTGAAAATTTAATCCCAACATGCAATACCCACATATGAAAACAATGTCATTTATGATTGAAATGAAACTTTATTTTTTGATTTTTTTTTAAAGATTTTTTTAAATTTCTTGTACTTTTATTTCTCTATCTAAAATTTTCTTTATCTTTTTTTCTTGTTCTAAATGATTTTTCTTCTATTTCTTCTTCATAATCATTTTTTTACATTTAAAAATTCAAAACTATCTTTGTCATTTTTTAAATTATTAAATAGGCATATTTTATTCCCAACATTTGGGTATTATGTGAAACATGAAAAAATCTAACCAACATTCTATGCCTCATATGCGAGTATTAGACAATTTTATTTTACTTTTTTATTTTTTAATAAATTTGATCACAACATCAAAACGAAAAATGAAGGTATTACATACAATGGACCTATCATACTATGGTGGAGCTTGAATGAAAATGGACCTAGATTTTGCAATATTATCGTGATAAAATTGGGGTCCCATTGGAATTGAAATGCAAAAAAACCAAGTCCATGCAATTCTCATATTCTATTACTAATTATATTTCATTAATGTAAAGGTTTTAATATAAAAATATTGCAAATACTTGCCCCTCCATCACTTAGGTTAGGGTTATTAGAATTTTTTTTAAAAAATACAATACTTATATTGTCAATATCCAATACAAATGTTAGTATGGGTGAATGTAATTCCTACAAACTCGATTGTGATTATCCACCATGTACAACAACAAAACAAATACTTTCATCATATTTTTAAATGTGTTGATATTACATTACCTTTATCCAAAAATGCACTTCCTTGCTTTGAAAATGAACTCAATGGCAATACTTGAATCTATAACCCCATGCTTCATTACCTATATCCACTAAAGAAAAGAAATTTTTCACTATGAAAATAACAATTAAAATATTTTCTTGAAAAGTTAAACCAAGAAGAGATATAGGTTTTGCCATTGCAAAATGAGGGGGGTAGGTGAGTAAATGGGGTAGTTGGGGGCGAGCAAAAAACTTTTTTGACTCAACCTTTCTTATTGCAGGCGGTTCAATAATCGGGATGAACAATAATTCATCCCAAATGGTACTAGTGCAATCATGGGGGTTGGGTCATTCCAGCCCATGTTGGTCATTTATCTTAATCTAGGTTCACAATTTTGCAAAACATTGAAAAACTTTTCAAACCTACACATATTTATTATGTTTACATATGTTAAATGAATTCTTTAATATTAAACCTTGGCCAATACATAAAATAAATTATGCCCACTTAACATTTTATTTATTTGTTTATTTATTTATTATTATTATTGGTGTTTTGATTGAAAATATTATAGTAAACAAAAAAATAGCAATACTCCTAAAATAACACAAGCAAAATTCATGATACAGTGTGTTCATAATGTTTTTAAGGTTTGAGTCTTTTTTTTGGGGTTGTAGGGTCCCTTTTGTTTTGTTTTTAAAAAAAATATTTATGTGTTTTTTTTAACTCTTTATATTTATCTTTTGTGCATTTTTTTAATTTTAATTTTAATTTTTGCATTCTTAAGTTGAGCTCTTTGTCTTTTTGTGCATTAGTCTTACAATTTTTTTGGTGCATTATTGGTAAGTTCTTTAATATTTGTGCAATGTGAATGTAAGATTGTGCCCCTTTTTTTCAAGATTTTCTTTTTTTATATTGAAGTGAAACCAATTTAAATAGAAAATAAATACATGAAGAAGTTTGAGTAGTTATTTTAGAAATACCACTATCTTGGAGGAGTGCTCACATAAAAGGTGGCAACAAATGTTTTTTATGACTATCCTAGGTTTGGATTTGCAAATGTTATTTGAAGATAAACCATACAATGTTTTGTTTAATTTTAGTTTCAATGACTTGGCCATTTATCATTTTTTAATATTTGAACTTGAGTGTTTTTCTTGGTTCCATAACTATCGTAGCTATGGGTTAGGTTTGACATTAAATAATTATTAAAAACTTTGAACAATTTTTTTATAAAAAAACGTTGAAGTGTCAAAAAATGTGATAAAAGCACATTGGAAATGACAAAATAATAATAAATGCACTTTGAAAGTGAAAAAAATCTAAAAAATTGTAGAAGCTAGTAAAAAAAATCATGCTCCTCATCAGTCATAAAAAAAATGCAACAATATTGATGAATATCCCCACACAAATTTAATTGAAATTCACCTAATTAGTGATTTTTTTGTCATGAGGATTAAAAGTGTAATTAGTAGGTAGAAATAGGTGAAGGGATGAAAGTGTGAACACTAATACATAAATGTTATTAATAGGCAATTGAATGCTCAAACAAATTTCATTTCATTAACGAAAATTTTAATAATTATTTTCTTAAATTTTTTTGGAAATAATTAATTATTCATTTTTAATGTGTCAAACCTAACCCAAGGTTGCAATATTGTCAAATGTAAAGAATTTTTTTTAAAACAAATTTTGTTACTTAGGCTATTCAATGTTTTTGGAATTGTTATAGAATTTTCTATTCCACTTTCTTGGAAAAGGATACTTCAAAAGCTACCAACAACTAGAAGATTTAGTGAGGCCCCAAGTTGTGCAAGAAAGTTTTCATCTCTTTTGAACATTAGCCATAAAGGTATTTGTTATTGAATTATTTAAACCCTAAATTCAGAAATCTATTTGGTTTCTAGGTATGTTCATTTGATAATTCAACTTATCATATTAAATGTTGATTGCATATATGCTGAACTTTTATTTATTTGTAGTTTGGACTTGTTGTCCTTAATTATTTTCATACGTTAAAATACAAAATGGGATCGCAAAGAAATTTGGAATTGGAACATGTTGTTGAACTTCACTAATATGAAAGAAGATCGAGCTTTACAGCTACTTATGTCCATGGTCACATTAAATAGGTTGTAAAAGATGTAAGGCCTGCCAATGTCATACAAGTTTTGATTAACAATGTAAGCAATTATAGCTTTATGGGCATGATGACTATTATTGAATACCCATACAATATGTGGAATCCTTGTGTCAGACATTGTTTTGAATTCATAATTAAGGACATTGAAAAACTTGATTGCGTGAAAGAAGTGTCAAACATTTGTCACAAAAAAACCCAAGGTGTTAACAATGTATAGGACACTTGGAGAATTAGATTTCCTTGAATTTTCCAACACACACTTTGTTATGTTGTTCATAGTTTTAAAATGGTTAGTGAAGGTTCATAAAAGTTCAAAGCAAATGGTAGTTTCAAATGCTTGGTTTAAACGGAATGATTTTAAAACTCAAAAAGCTCGCATCTTTTAAAAATTATGTTTTTTCTCATGATTTTTGGAAGAATGCTCAAAAAATAGTTATAAATTTATAGCCATTTTATATAGTTTTAAATTTGGTAGATAAAAGAGGTTATACAACTAGGTTGTTATATGAATTATTGAATAAAATTAGTACATCACTTGTGGAAGCAAAAAAAATTGAATTTAACTCATCGCTTAGAAATAAAACAACAATGGTCTTATCCATGTGGTTATTTTGTCCCCCATCCATTAAGGAGGAAAAATGATGGTTCTATGGCAAAAACATATCATGAAAGTTGGATTTTTATGTTGATGCAAATTTTCCAAAAAATATTGATCAAAATCCACTAGAAGATGAATTGTTGCAACGTTTTTGCAAGGAAGGAAATTTTAATAAAAAGGTTGCTTTAATTTGAAACCTGATGTTATAGCCCATTTCATGGTGGGAAAAGTTCAAGAAGCATGTGCCTAGATTGCAAAAAGTTATTTTATGACATTTCAATTTGTGAAAAGAATTGATCAATATGGAATCAAGTTCAAACCAAAAAGAGGAATAGGTTGTCCATGAAATAGATGGAACAATGGTAATTATGTAAATCAATTTATGGATCATTGAAAACCTTGGTGCTCAAATGCCTTTGAAACAACCCAATTTTGATAGTATGGCGTTCTCAAAGGAGACATAAATTTGCTAGTGCCACCCCTTTCTCAAAATTGGAAATTATAGTAGGAATTTTTCAAGCTCTGAAAATGAGCCCTTAGGAGATTATGGTCACATTGTTGACAATCAAATAGTAGCAATAGATTCTAAAGAAACTTGTCAAGAAGATGAAGAGATAGAGCAAGAAGATGGAATTGAAGAGAGATATCAACAAGGGACATCATGAACATCATGAAAGTATGCTAATGAATCTAAAGGTGCTTGATGTGTCCACCAAAGATTCATTAGTTTGTCTTAAATACTCTATCAACAACATTAAGTATTTGCATTTCTTCCAAATCCCTTTTTCTTTCTATTTCATATTTATTAGTTTTTACCCATTTACCTTTTTTTCAATTTGATGGACATTTGTTTCAATTCAATGCACGGTGTTACAACACTAAGGCATTCCCCCCATTTTGGTTTTATTTGATGTCTATATTGGGTTTTATGCATTCCCCCATGTTTTTTCTATTGATGTTAAGTAGTTTTTTCCATCCCCCACCTTTTTTTTTCTATTAGGTGTTTACTAGTTTTTACCCATTCCCAATTTACTTATGTCTAGTGGTAATTGGTTTTTCTAATTCCCTATTTTTTAGTTGTATAAGGCTTGCTAGTTTTATTTGGTTGATTCTTTTAGTTTTATTTACGTCGATTCTTATCAATGCATTCCTATTTAAATCACCTTGTTTAAATAGCACTTGCCATTTAGGTTCCTAACACCTTTAAAAGGAGAACAAATTTTTTTTTTTCTATACAAAATGAACAATCAATCACAAGTAACCAAATACATGTAAGTATGATTATAAGAATATTGAAAACGTAAATACACCTTGCTATATATCCAATAGAAATTTTATTTTCAAAACCAAGGTGTTAATCATGGACATACATTGATTTAACCAAATTTGGATATTAACAAAATACCAAAGGCAAAAAAAGTCCTTATATATTTTTGGCTACCTTATTGATACATGAATAAAAATCTTGCAATTTTTTTGACCTTTTTCCCAATTTTTGGTGGCTTTTAATTGAATTCATGACATAGACTTTAAAAGATTCCCACCAAAAAAATGGATGTTATCCAAAACAAACACAAGTTTTTTACTTCATAATTTAAAAGTGCAATATATGGGACTCAAGACTCTTGCATGTAATTTCTTTAAAACCCAACATGTCTATTAGATTGATTAGCAATGTAATAGACCAATGTCACAATTTTTACATAGTGATTTCTTACCAAGAAAACAATTCGTTGCATTGAAAATAAACAATAATCAATTACTAGATCTATTGATATTGACTATATCCTATATCACTAGTAGAAAATGGCCATTTTGCAACTGGTCCATGTGACTAATTTTTAGTTGCAAGTGACATTTGCAACTAAAATCTTAATAGTCACGTTGGACAAGTCGCGAACGACACTAGTCGCAAATGACAACAAATTTTGGATGAAAGAAAAAGTCAACAAAATACACCTTCATCTTTTGACTTGTCATATACGTATTGTCGCTTGCAATTAGGATGTGACTTTTTTGGTGAACAAGGGAACAAATTATGTGTTGCCACATGTTCTAATTCTTAATAATTAAAAATATATCTTTATTATTTTGAAATAATCCAAGACTTTAATTTATGTATTTGGATGGTTTAGATTGTGACGCGTGGTGCAATAGAAATTTGCCATGTGGCATATTAATTGAATTTGTCCAAATTCAATTTAAATCAATATTTAGGTATGTAGGTTGAACTAGGTACCTACCTACCTATATACCTACCTACCCTT
>Ga0116228_10003545_pt1 | contig 13726 bp, 15 predicted proteins | sample S1TSphfallax_2_FD_89694 | JGI IMG/M metagenome (GOLD analysis project Ga0116228, IMG submission 89694) | Host-associated microbial communities from peat moss isolated from Minnesota, USA - S1T2_Fc - Sphagnum fallax MG | ecosystem: Host-associated > Plants > Peat moss > Unclassified | place... | reverse complement strand
GCAGCAGCAGCAGCAGCAGCAGCAGAGTTTGAGGAGGACAAAATAATGTGAAGCCCAAAATGCAAGGAGAAGAAGAAGAAGAAGCAACAACAAACGTGAATAGAGAGAGACTCAACCCTAGTTATTTGTTGTCAATGGTCACAGGCCTGGAGCTGTAGTAAAGGTGAGGAGGGCGCGGTTGCCCCTTTTGCGTTCTGGGTTGCAAATGTGGGGTGCAGCTATGGAGTGCGGAGATGCGTGATGGGTTCGGTTTATCTTGGATTGTAAGCAAGCAAAGAGGAGAAGGAGCAGGAGTACGAGAACCAGGAGAGGAGGGTGGATCCGTGAACACAGTACTTGCGGTGGATCTTGCTGTAGGGCTTCTTGCAGGATTTTTGTGTGTAAGAGGGAGAATGAGAATGATGGAGTATTGGGTAGATGAGATTTGCAGGGATATGGATTGTAATAGTGGAAGAACAACAAGGAGATGCGGTTTCAGAAGGGGAGGAGGAGGATCAAGGAAAGGGAGGAGGATTGGGGGGTTGTTGTTCTTGTACACATTACTGTTGTTGGGTATGTTGCTGGTGGCCGAGATCCTGGTGGTAGCAAGTGCAGAGAGATTGGATTATGTAGATTTCTTTGAGGAAAGGAAAAAGGAAGCAGAGGAGTTGGTGAATGCAACAACCAGGTTGAATAATGCCACCACAGAGGCACGGCCTCCAAGCTCTAGGGAAGGTAGCATTGCGGAGGTGTTTGATGAATTGTTGGAGAGAGAGTTTCCTGAAAAGGAAGATCCACAAGAAGGTATGCCTCTTACTAAGTTTGCCGTATCATTGTCCATTGAAGGGCTTCTTCTGAATCCACAAGCATGAGACGAGAGACTAAAAAAAAATCCCACAATGTGAAATAGATGTAAACTTGTTGTCATAGTACATTGGAAGATCCACAAGAAGGTATGCCTTCGCTACCATATCATCTCCTGTCATCAAATGCTTCTTCTGAATCCACAAGCATGAGATGGGAGACCAAAAGAAAACCCTGTGTAAAATAGATGTAAACTGCATATCATGATGCATTGGAAGATCCACAAGAAGGTAAGTATGCCTTTGGTACCATATTTGGAACTTTGAACCCTTTTAGCTTTGCAGCTTGTGGTGGTGGAATATGCTCTTGGCCATGCTCATCAAGCAATCAAGCAATTTGAGCTCTTGCCAGAGTGAGTTTCTTGTTGCAGTGGGGAATGAAATCTCTGCTTGATTTACTTCTTTGGGTTTATTTGTTTTGGAATCTTTGAACAGCAAATGAAGGATTGGTGGGCAGCAGCTTCAATAACAGTGTCAATGATCAACAGGTAAAAAGTTCCCTCCGTGTTATCCATGACTGCTGTGCCCTGGCCCCCCCTCTTTGATCTTGATTTCAGTCACCTGCACTTTCAGCTTTTTGGAGGCTTTGTGATGATGGCAAAATATTAGGTTTTTTCTTTTCTTTTTTTGGGTTCAAGTCATAGCGGGCTTTTGACAAGTACTTGGAGCAACTAATTTCTCTCTCTTCTTCTGTTGTTGTTGTGTAGGCTGTATTGGAGACAGTGGCCAGGGTCACGCATGACAAGCCAAAGAAGAATGATACTCAAGCTGAGAAGTACATTACTGTGTACCCAAGAACCACCATGCACATTTCCATGTTGATCAGTTGAATTTATGCCCTTTGCATGGGTCTGTCCTTAGAGCTAAATCCCTCAAACAGGAGTGTTGGTTTTGATGAGCTTTCTGCTGCTGCTTCAAAAAAGGATTTCTTCTGCTGGTTTGGATTGTTTACATTCTACTGTTTAGAACTGTGAACACAATCCCTTGAAATACGTATCCCCTGACAATTGTATCACTAAAGGATGGATAATTGATCATGAGCTGGTCCAGCTGTATTTCTCAGCTCCATCAAGAAACTGCCTTCTGATGAAAATGGGTTTGTTTGTTCTCTCATAAACCTGTGATGAACTTGTGAAAGATTGCAGTGTCAAAGATCAAACTGACCAGCAGCCGTTGTGTGTTTCCAAAACAGTGCAACAGCTAAGCCGTTTCATCTTCAAGATCTCATCATCAATCGGGATGCTGAAACGGGTGCTGATCAATTACCCACACTCATTGACAAAAAGGTGAGAGATAACTGGTCATTGATGCTGCTGCATGGAGTTGTCATCAGTTCTTGTTTTGTCCTTGGTATCTGAATAGTTATTGCAGTGTCCTATTCTCTGCAAGAACAGTGGAGAAACAAAGACTAGGGAGCAGTATTTTGGCTTGTTGTGCTTTTCATTTTATTGTGAGATTTGACTCTCACAAAACTTGGAACTGTGTGCAGGACAACGTGTTTGTAATTTCCAACCCTAGAGAGGGCTCTATGGTCCTTCAACAAGATGTGAGGTACATTCTTCCCCAGGGGGCATAGGTACTGCTTTGTGTCCCTGAAATCCACATAATTGTGTTTGAGTGTGCTAATTCACTCTACATGGGAAGTGATTGAAAGCCTCCTGAAGAGGAGGAGCTCAAAAGATTTGGAAGGAATTACAACATTAGACAACAATCAACTCTTGCATGTGGTGAGGCTTTAGAATGCACTGTGTGTCCCTGCCTGATTTCGAGTACCTAGTTGGCTTATGAGAATTTGATGATGTCTTTGCAGATTCATATCAGATTTGGTTCTGGTTATTGTATCAGCAGCTGGGGGTGGTATCGCATTTGCCTGCCTTGGCCAGCCGGTTTGTCATTCTATTACATCCAGCTGTCAAAAGAGATTGAGCTTAAATCTATCATATTGTATGCTGTAACCTTTTTTTTGTATGGAGTTTTACTCTCTCACAAAACTTTTTGTTTCTGGACAACACAGGTGATCACAGGTTATTTGCTGGCAGGGTCTGCAGTTGGCCCGGGTGGATTCAGCTTTGTCAGTGAACTGGTGCAGGTAATTTTCCATCTTGGCAGGTGGATCTGATTCTGAAGTTTGCTTTTTGAGAAATAAACATATATCTCTCTCTCTATCCTGTCTACTCAACTGTGCTGCAACAAGCATAGATGATTGTTGTCTTCCTATTTCTGGTGGAGTTTGTGATCAAAGTTGTGGGCCTGGGAGAATTGCAGGTTGAGACTGTGGCTCAATTTGGTGTTGTTTTTCTTCTTTTTGCTTTAGGTCTTGAATTTTCTATGAGCAAGGTACAAACTTTCCACTTGTCTCTCGAACCTCAGTTCAAAAACCAAAACTTTCGGGTTCTTTTGTGTGCTTTCTCAGTCATTATTGTATATTAAGAGTTGTCTGATTTGTGACATTGTCACACTCTTTTGTGGCTATCTGCTATAAATCTTCTCATAGAGGTTTTGGTTTGGGTTTGAAACAGCTGCGAGTGGTGCGAGCTGTAGCTGTTATTGGTGGATTTTTACAGATTGCATTGTTCATGTGTCTCTGTTCTTTGACTGCAGTGGTATGTTTTCTCTACTTTTCACATTTGACTTACATGGATTCTAGTCAGGCAATCTTTACTTTGCAGATTGCGCAGACAATTGAATGTTTCGTTTTGCATGTCTGAGATCAGAATGACAGGTCATGGAGTCTGAAGCACTTTCATGGGTGTTGTTAAGTCAACGGCTTCTGTGCAATGGGTGTCTGAACTTTAGGTTGACTGTTTGATGCTTGTGTTTTGTAGCTCTGTGGGGCAAAGGCTTCAGAGGGGATTTTTGTTGGTGCATTCTTGTCAATGTCATCAACTGCTGTGGTAAGCCCTATCTTGACAGTTTTGGTTGTGTGGCCTTGTGATTTGTCTTTTGGGCAACTTTCTGCGCATGGGAGCAAATTCCTTATACCTTAAGTGTGACAATGTCAACTATTGGGATCCATTTGACTACACTGTTTTGCAGTAGTAGGATATGTGGCAGTTGTGTTACTGTGGATTTGGGTGGTTGCGTATCCTTATGATGCTGTGAGCAGTAGAAATGTGAACCACAGATTTCTTTTGCAGGTTCTCAAGTTTTTGATGGACCGTAATGGCACTACTGCTCTGCATGGCCAGGTTACTATAGGCACCCTCATTCTTCAGGTATATATGCTCATACTCCGTCTTGCTGATGAAGAGGATTTGAGTTTATTTCTTATTTACATTTTTTTTCGGGTGTCAAACTGTTTTTGACTCAGAGAGTTCAGCAACTGATGTGAGCTTGTGATGTAGATTGCTCTCAAATAGCCATGTCTTTCCATGTGGGTAGCAATTTTTTTGGCTTTGTTTTCTATTGGCACTGTACATTTGTTTCCCTGCAACCTTGACCACAGTTGGAATGTGGACAGAAGCTGTTGACTTTGACACGCATGTGTGTTTGGACCAGGACTGTGCAGTGGGCCTGCTATTTGCATTGCTGCCTGTTCTAGGAGATACAGGTGGTGTGATGTCAGGGCTTGTTGCTATGTCTCGATCGTAAGCACATCCCCACTGTTCACATCCATTGGTGAATTTCTTTCTTTGCATTTTGAACTAAACCAGGCAAATAAACTGTTCTCACATTTTTTTCTTTTCAAATGCTGCGTTATTTGCGCAGCTTGTTTGTACTTGCAGCATTTATTGTGACAGCTGTCATTGTGACCCGCTCTCTGGTAACAAGATTCTTCAAACTGATTTCATCGCAGGTACTTATTTCTATCATCGGTGAGAAAATGTTCTGTCTAGGGGTGCTTGCTGGTGCAGCTTTCAACAATCTTAGTTGTGCTGGGTTCCCAACTTGAGCTCATACTGACAGATGCTTCTTTCTGGGATGTGTTGCAGACAAATGAACTCTATCAGCTTGCATCTGTTGCATTTTGCTTGCTTGTTGCTTGGGTACATTTCTCTTCCTCTCACTTGAACCCACTAGGCTTCAAGAGCTAGAAGGCAGGAATTTTAGTATGGCAAATGTTGTCTAGGACCGTCTGCAGGATTTATGCTCTCCATACATATAATAAATAATCCAGGGTAAGTTTTGGATCTAAAATTTATCAGATGTGAACTGCAGATCAGTGACAAGCTTGGGCTAAGCTTAGAACTGGGTGCTTTTGTTGCGGGTGTCATGATCTCAACCACTGAATTTGCAGAACATACACTGGAGCAGGTGTGTGTGCTTTCATTTAGCTTGATCTTTTCTGTGCCAATAAGAACATCACATAACTGGCTCCTCAAGTTGCTGAACAAACAATTTATTATTGTGTGGGTTATGTGCTGAAGGTGGAGCCGATTCGAAATCTTTTTGCATCTCTTTTTCTGGCAAGCATTGGGATGCTGATCAACATACAGTTTTTGTGGGCACATATGGACATTTTGGTGGCATCTCTGATCCTTGTCATTGTCTCCAAGACCATTGTGGTCACTGTGGTAGTTCGAGCATTTGGGTACAGCATGAAGAATGCTTTTCTGGTAAGCTCATTCTGTCTCTCTGTCAATCTGTTGCTGCACATCCAATCTGGTTATTGATGCCTCTTGTACTATGCTTACTCTCTCTCGGTCTCCCTCAGTAATTCCTAAGAAATTTATCTATACTTAGAATTTCTTAATATGCCTTTGAAACTCTAGTAGATGCATCAACCGAAGCCAGAGTCCCAATGTCCCATGCACAGACACAAAGAGGACATGTCATTCCACTCCAAAATCAAATGCTCAACTTTCTGGAGCAAGCTTGGCAACACTAAGTTGGACCAGTTAGATGAAAAGTTGGGTTTGCTTGCATGCAGGTGGGTATGTCACTTGCTCAAATTGGGGAGTTTGCTTTTATTCTCCTGAGCCGTGCTTCTAACCTCCATCTTATTCAGGTAAGCAGTGAGCACATAATTTTGTTTTCACAGTGGATTGGCAATCTTGACAAAATTCTTGCACATGGACAATAGCAAAAACCCATCAGGGAAATGTCTGCCAGTGTCTCTCTCCTCCTGGGAAAGGTGGCTTGTTTAATGCTGGGGGACCCATCAGAATGAAGCAGATTCAACTTGTGCATAACTAGTGTGCTGTTGCTTTATGCTTGTTTCAGAAAAAGCTTTACCTGCTACTAGTTGGGACCACAGCCCTAAGTTTGGTAAGTTCATATGTCCCTTTGAGAGGGTTTTTTCACTAGAGGGACCACATTCATCTGGTTTTCACAGTATCAGGTTGATAACATCCCGAATCACTCATTCTGACAATTGATGACCATGCAGATCTTAGTCATTCACTATGGGAGCCACACTGTCCGGTGCTGGTTAGCAAGACAATAGATTGATTTTGGATTAGATATGGATTAGAGTTTTGATTGTTGAAAAGCTTGTTGCTTGATGTACCTGCTTTTTGGCAGGTGACAACTCCACTATTGTTTAGAGCTATACCAGCAGTGCTACATTTGGGTTCCCTCATGCGGTGGATCCCTCCTGACTCCAACCAGTCCGAGGTGGGTCCGCTCCCCAATTATCTTTCACGTACCAAGCTACATTAACTAGAAGATAGTTTTCCAGCAATTCACAATATATACATACATATATATTTATTTCTCCAAGAAAGAGTTGGTTGTGCAACAGAAGGTTCCAGAAAGTAATGAGAGAAAAATTGCTTCCTTTGGGTCTTCTCCAGAAAGCTTCTAGGTTTTAAAATTACACTCAACATTTGTGTTTGTTTTGTATGTATGAGGTGATGGTGGTATTGCCATATGTAGAGTGTAATTATAATGCAAAATGGGTTCACAGAAACATATTCCAGTGTAAGTTGCATATTGTATTCCTGGGAGTCTGAAAATTGTACTGATATAAAAAAAGCTATGGATCAGGTAAGAAATGTGGTTCAGTGTCTTTCGTATGCACGTGGTGCTGGGGAGGAGAATGGGATGGTAAAACAGAATGAGCAGAAATGGTCATCGTCGTCATGTTGTGCCTCTATGTGGTTGTCAATCAAAGAAGGGTCTCAATGGAAACGGGCACAAAGGAGACAAGCCTGCTCTTCTACTACTCCCAACAGCACTTGAGAGTGTTTCTTTTGTTGTCGTACCCTTGGTGCTGAAGATCACAGTTTCTCTATTGTACCAACTGTGCTGAGATACCCCCCACCCCCAAAAAAAGGCTTGAAGTTGTGGGGCTAAGCTGAGTGGTAGACACTCTGGGTTCATTGCAGGTGGGTTAAGAGAGATTGGGGGGCAAAAAATTCTACAAAAGAACAAAAGCGGCTCACAAAAGAAGAGGTTTTGTTAGATGTGCAAAGATGGATGGCAGTCTTTTGTCACCTGTCTTTCACATTCTTTCTGTGAAGTCTCCCACTTGGGGAAAGTCAGCATGCAGTGTTTGATGACAAAAACTGGAAACAACCACTCTCGTGCCCTCAGAATACATACCGGTGACCCTGTGCAGGATTTCTCAAAGCAGGATCAGGACTAGAGAGAGAGAGGGGGGCTTCACCACAAAGGATATCAAAGACCATTATTGCTGTGGTCTTTTTTGGGTGGCTATCATCCTTCTCCAAATGGGACTTTTGAAAATTGTGCTGTTTTGGGACAATTCCGTACATAGTCCACATGCGTGGTGGGTGGGGTGCTTTCTTCTTCTTACCATCATGACCTCTCACCAAAAGAATCGTATCTGGCGAATTCTGTGTTGGAGTCATGATGATGCATGATCAAATTCCATGGAATTCTCTTCTCTTCCTTCTCCATTGAATTCCTGTTGTGCTCTTGTGCACAAGCCTCCCACATGGGTGTACTCCATAATTCTCACAAGTGTATCTGTTGATGATAGACTGAGTTTATGATGTTGCAGTGGATTTTGTTGTCACCCATTGGTTTAGTTGTTTCACATTCTCTATCTTGTTTGTTGTAGAAGACTAATAAGCGGGAGGTTTTCAGAATCCCAATGCATTTGCATGGGTGCCTGCTTGAGATTTTTGTTAGTTCCATTGCATGGAATGATGATTGATAGATCTTGCAGTGAATTTCTTTATCCTGTTTTGCTTTCAATTGCGTATTGCCTGCTTGATGTTTAGTTAGTTCTTTCTGTTGCAAAGAAAATCAGTGATTGATCTTGCAGTTCTGTATTTCTTATTTTGTAAATAAAGGTGCACAAGGATAGAGTTGTTTTGTCTGGTCTTCTTTCTGCTGCTCAATGTTTGTCAACAAGGCTGTACATTTTTTTTCCTCTGCAGGAGGATTTTTCTGTCTCTTTCAGGTTTTGTGACTCTTTGAGCCTTTGGTAGTACACCCTGTTGCAAGGAGTTTGTTGGAAATGGCAAGACAGACAGTCAAACCTTGGAAGGATGATGTTTGTGCTTTCTCTGGTCTGCAGTTGCAGACATGATCCATTGTGTACAGACATTAGAGTGTCTCCATGGGTGCTCAGTATCTCACTCTGGATAATAAAATTAAAGGTCTAAGTTTTGCTGGTTGTTTTTTTGGCAATCCCACCAATAAAATTGTAACTGGAATTGCATATACGCAGGAACTACTTATAGCAAAACATCTGGGCCAATCATTATGATTGACCAATGAGAAATACTGAGCTGCAGTCAGGTCCAATTTATTACATTCTTTTTTGGAGATGCACAACTGTGTGCGCCATTTACCAGCCACAGCAAGGTGCTTGAACTTGGTGCTTGAATTTGGTGCAGGAAAACCAATTTCCTGAGGTAAACCAGCACTTGTTGGCTTTTTTACAATATTTTTTTACTGTCTGGAGTCACATACCGAGCTCCGGTGGAGATTCTCTTAGAGCAAAACTCAAATGGTGCTCAGTATGCAACCCTGCAAAATAGTTTAATGGACGGGGTGGGGAAATGGGCAGGGTTGGGGAAAACTAACTAACTAAAACTTGGATGTGAGAAATACATTTGCTCAGCACCATTGGAGATGCTCACCTGAACAAATCAAACTATCTAGCCAATCAGAAACAGGGAGTGAGCAAGCAGTCATGACATCCCATTTAAGTGTATTTATAAAACTGTTCCAGGGCTCCTCCAGCGCTGTGAAAGCTGTGCATTTCTTCAGGGTCCCAGCAGTCTTGCAGTGGATGCAATGGATTTGACTGCTCTACCTCAATTCATCATTTCCACTGCAGGGTCACATATTGAGCGCCTGTGGAGATGCTGTTCGAATTTGTTGCCTGATGCAAATTGCCAACGGACGTTCATACGAGATTCTGCCATGCAAGACCTGGTAGGTACACTGCAAGAAGATACAAAGGAAATGCCATTCAGCAATGCAAGATCTGGTTGGTGTACTTGCAAGAAGATACAGAGGAAAGGAAATGCCGGACCTGAGAAGAAGCAGCTCCTTTTGCATTGTAGAAAACTCTGCTTCTTGGCTATGGCGTTCCAGCTTCCCTCCTAAACCCTCCGCTGCTGTTGCCACCACTAGACACTCTCTTCTTCACAAGAAAGTGCGGTTTGTTTAGGAAGCTCCTCATTTTATTTGAGAACAATTGAAGCTCGGATCTTGAAAGGAGGATCATGCAGAACCTGAAGAACATACCAGCGTCTCTCCTGTCGCAACAGCACCAGGAGACGACCACGACTTCTTCTTGTTCCCGGAGCATGAACCGCAGGAAGTCGCGGTCCCCGATACCTTCGGGAGGAACGTCGCCATTGACGGCACGAGCTCTAGGAGAAGAGGGAGCCGGAAGGCCACCGCCACCTTCTCTTCTTCTGTCGTCGTCTTCGCGCATTTCGCCCTTCTTCACTACTTCCGGTTCGTTCTCGATGGCAAATAGCAGCAGCAGCCCCCGCACCACTAGTGCCATCTTCGGCCGCGGCGGTGGCCAGCAGACGACGCTGCTGCGTCACGACATCATCGGCCACGACTTGAAGCAAGAATTTCGTCTAGCGTTCCAGCTCTTCGATTCCCGCAAAGTCGGCAGACTTTCTTACCGTGAAATGAAGGTGAAGCTCTTCATCTTCAACACTCTACTCCCGATCATTGTTCGATCCATCCCCTTCTTCTTCACACCGCTCTCTCTCGCTGAGTTTTGTTTTGTGTTTCATCGTCAACTCTCCGTGCTTCTCTTCGATTGGCTCCTTTTTCTTTGTTTTTTCTTGTCTTTCTTGTATTGCGCTTCCTGACATTACCTTCTTCAACTCCCGTGCTTGTTTGTTTCCATCCCAGAATCGGATCCTTAACAACACTACAAACTTATAGTGTTGCCGTTTTGCGGACTGTTTTTCTTCACCACTCTAATAAGAACTCTATTTTGCTCTCTGTCGTTGGAAGCACACTGCTTATCTGAAGTTGGCGAGCAATCAGGGCTTGGTGAGCATTTCCTTCCATCCAGGAAACAAATCTCTAAGAATAGACTTTTTCCTTCGCCTGGATGTGCAACAAGCCATGACGATGTAGTGATGGTCCTGCGATCATCATCTCTGACTGCTTTCATCAATGCCAAAGAAATACGGTCATGTGTGAGCACAATTCAGATGCTCACTGCAAGAAGAAAGATTTTGTTAGTTAGCCTGCTGCACATAGTCAGAGATGATCACAGGACCATCACCATATCCTCATTTGCCCTGCACGTTGTGTATAAGTAAATAGAGGGGATGCAGAGCAAGCTCTTGTCTTTTGGACACTATACACTTTCTGCCAATTTTGGGAAGTATGTTTGTTTCTTCTTGCATTTGGTGTCCAAATCCACCACTCATGGAAAAAAATCAGGCAAAACAAAACCTGGAACACATGTATATACTACTTGCTCCCCCCAAGGTTGCGATGAGGTCAATGGAGTTCTGCGTGAAGAAAGCTGAGGTGAAGAAGCTCATGGCAGAGTACTCCAAACATCCGAGCAGAGAAATTGATCATCTTGAGTTTATGCAAATCAGTTAAGTTTTCTTTTCCCTACATCATTTTTCTTCCCTTCACTCACTCTTTCTTCAGAAAAAGTTAACTGCCAAGTCTCATCATTCTTTTAGTGCGTGCACAATCAATCTTTTTGCTGGAAGTGTGTCCAAGAATGGAAAATCCCATTGCATCGCATTCTTCTTTGTATGCCAATAATGAGGTATTTTCCAGTCATTGGTATGATATATCATATCCTCATATCAGTCACCACCTGCACATCCAATAGTGATCACATAGAGGGGAAGGAACCCCCTTTGAGGGTCTTCCTGGATTTAAGGCCTGGCTGAGGGAAATAGCCCGAGGCTGGGCCTGAAAATGCAGGAAGACCCAAAACAGGGTTCCTTCCCCCAACATGATAAAATTTTAAATTTTCAGGAATCTTATGAAATGCAGGTACCTTCTGTTTCATAAGATTCCTGAAATTTGAAATGTGAAGTTCAAGATGTTCTATCTTGGGAGGTGCATCAAATTACACAGGCAAAAGGTCATTATGTGGACTTCAAGCTCTTTGTTTTATAAGTTGACCAATCTTAAGCATTTTCAAGCAGATGCAGAATCAGAACGTTGTATAATGCAGATTAATTGCTGCTCAGCAGCTGTGAAAATCATGGGCATTTGACCTGATCAGAAGTGTTGATTGATGCTAACTAAGCAAGATCACTAATAAATGTGTGGTGTAGTGACTAGGAAGTACAAGGAGAAAGATCAAGATGATGACCTTGCAAAAGCTTTCCAGTATTTTGATGAAGATGGTATGGGGAAAATTTCGGTATGTTTTCATTCCAGAATGTCTGGAAGCTGGCTCTCAGTCTCAGTATTTGCACTCTAGGTCTCCAAATTCTTTTTTGGCAAGCAGCTAGGGCACAAACTCCAGTTTCACTTGACTTGCTTGGAGTCCAAGTGTGAGCAGGAGGGTAGCCTAGTTTTTAAAACCTGGTTGTAAGCAAGGGTGAGGAAGGTTTTGTCTGTTGGCTGTTGAACAAGGGATCAACTCTCTGCAGATGGCTGATGAACTTGAAATAGTGCAGAATGTTGCAAACACTACTGTCTGGAACAGCAATGTGTTGATCTGGTCAGGTGAAGGTGCATGCATCCAGGGTAACAAAAAGATTGAACATCTTAAACTAGAAACCAAAATTGCTTTCTTTTCCACAAGGCATGAACTTCTTGTGCACCTTGATTCTGGACCTTTTTCATGGTGATTTGCAGCTGAAGAACTTGAGAAAAGTCACAAGGGAACTTGGCGAGAACATAACAGATGAGCAGCTTGAGGCCATGATAGATGAATGTAGACCTCTAAAACTTCTGGAATACTGTCCTCTCTTCTATCAGTACTATTTTTACACAAGATCCAATGAGGGGTCAGTACTATGACAGATTCAGGTGCAGATCACTGTCTGGAGAGAAAAAAATCTTCTCATGACTGATAATTGATCTTTTGTTTGCTTGTGCAGTTGACAAGGATGGAGATGGTGCAAGTAAGGGCTCCAAGTTCTCTCATTCTACTTTCACATACACATCCTTGAATCTCCCTCTTATTTGTTTTTTATGCTACTTCCTCCAACTGTAAGTGGGAGAACCAAAAATCTTCCCCTCCCTCCAGGCTCCCACTTCTTGTCCCCAATTTGCAACTAAATCTGTTCCTGATGCCACTTTTTTCTTTTTTTTCTTGCAGTCAGCAAACTCGAGTTCTTCAACATCATGAAGAAAACTGATCCAGATGAGTAGAGTCAGTTGTGCAGTGACACAAAATACTGCATGTCAATGAGCAGAAGGACTCTTGTGTGATGATATTCTCTGGAGGAGAATGGAGGTTTAGAGGCTGGCTGATAAGCTTTAACTCGTCATCCTGCCATCTGTTTACGATCCCATGAAGATGTTGAAAAGCTGTGTTCCATAGCTACTCATGGTCATCGACGTTGCCATCATGCCAGCTGGAGGCACAGGTAGGAATGCTCCAAAACTGATCAAAGACGTCACAGCAAGTCCAATGCACAAACAAACATGACTACATGTTTCAGGATTGTAAAGAAAAATCCAACCCAGATTTTTGTGGAAGTGGATTGTCTCAAAGTAAGGTGATGACATTTAGACCAAAAGAAGTTTCATTGCTACTTATCCACAAGGACAGTTTTTTTTTAATGGGAATGAAATAAACACTGAAAGAAAGATCATTGTTACTCATCCATGAGGACAATTGTTGTGATAAATAGACATTAACTCAATGGCAAAAAAAGCAGGCATAAAAGTTCTTCACCCCTTCGGAACAATCATGGAAAACAGCATGGTCAGGGTGATAATGACAAACTGTTAAGTGATTCTCTCTTTTCCATGTATGTATTTCCACACCATTTATGCTGCTGTGCAAACTTGTTTCGCAATCAGATCTATCAGCTTCAAGGCAGCAGGAGCAGTCTTCTTGGTGGGTTGGTAGTGGTGGCACAGGTTTTGGAACTGGCTCAGGTGTGAGCTTTGGTGAAGAAAGCTGAGCACAAAAGTTCCCAACAGCGGGTTTTTTCCATGGGGAAGTTTTGTCACTTGGCAACAAGAAAAACATCCAGTGTGACTCATACAAAGGACTTTTGTGGAAAAAAAATGTGCCAAAGTTGCCTATATTTCAGAGGAATTTTTTTTCTTCTAAAATTGCCATATTTTTGACAATAGGTTCCAGCAGGTTGCCAAAATATAGCAAGATTGTTGTATGTTTCTACTTTACTCTCTGACCATAGCCAAATTTCGCTAATTCTTGCTGTGGATGATTCCCAGTGTGGCTACATCACAAAATTGGTTCCCACTTTTATTTTAATCCCTGCAAAATAGCACAAAACACTTCAGAAAAAAAGCCTGGTGAAGGTTAAAAGGCGTCTTTTTAGATTTGTGTCCATTTTTTTTAACTTTTTTTTTTTTTTTTTTTTTTT